>MTKX01022270.1_pt1 | contig 89917 bp, 78 predicted proteins | sample 1042771 | NCBI WGS metagenome assembly MTKX01 (sample SAMN06212183, study PRJNA360534) | anaerobic digester metagenome | biome: Wastewater treatment plant; material: sludge; isolation source: anaerobic digester fed with sludge from wastewater treatment plant | place: Denmark: WWTP Randers ...
GGCTTGCAAGCACCTGAACAAGGCTGCCTAGCCCATGTTACCCAGAATCCTGAAATGCACCCTGTCAAGAGCACCTGCTTGCTATCCTTGCCCTGCGGCGCAAGGTGTGCTACAATGGCCCGCACCGGGGGGGAGGAGACGCGGTAAGGGCTGATTCGCCATGAGCCTGGAACAGATCCTGGAAGAGCTGCGGGCCGACGCCCAGACGGCGGCGCGCATCAAGCACTGGCGGCACCTGCCCGCCCGGCCGGCTTCCGTCTCCGGCTGGCCGCCCGACGTCGATCCCCGGCTGCTGGCCGCCCTGCGCCAGAGGGGAATCGAGCAGCTCTACACCCACCAGGCCCACGCCGTGGAAGCGGCCCGGGGCGGCCGGAACGTGGTGGTCGTCACTCCCACGGCCAGCGGCAAGACGCTGTGCTACGACCTGCCCGTCCTCGACCGCCTGCTGGCCGAGCCCCAGGCGCGGGTGCTCTACCTGTTCCCCACCAAGGCCCTGGCCCAGGACCAACTGGCCGGGCTCCAGGCGCTGGAGAAGGAGCTGGGCGTCAAGCTGGGGGCCAACACCTACGACGGCGACACGCCCCAGGGCGCCCGGCCCGCCATCCGCCAGAATTCGCGCCTGGTCATCAGCAATCCCGACATGCTCCACGCCGGCATCCTGCCCCACCACACCCGCTGGGCGCGCTTTTTCCAGGGGCTGCGCTACGTCGTCCTGGACGAGATCCACACCTACCGCGGCGTGCTGGGCAGCCACGTGGCCAACGTCCTGCGCCGGCTGAAGCGGGTGTGCGCCTTTTACGGCGCCAGCCCGCAGTTCATCTGCGCCTCGGCCACCATCGCCAACCCCCTGGAGCTGGCCGACCGCCTGGTGGAGGAGCCCTTCACGTTGGTGGACGCCGAGGAGGACGGCTCGCCCACGGGCGACAAGCACCTGATCTTTTACAATCCGCCCCTCGTCGACCGCGAGCTGGGCATCCGCCGCAGCGCCGTGAGCGACGTGCGCCTGTTGGCCGAGCGCTTCTTGCGGGCCGACGTGCAGACCATCGTCTTTGCCCGGGCGCGCCTGACCACGGAGGTGCTGCTGACCTACCTGCGCGACGCGGCGCGCCGCGAGGGCCTGCCGGGCGAAAAGGTGCAGGGCTACCGCGGGGGCTACCTGCCCAATGAGCGGCGGGCCATCGAGCGCGGCCTGCGCGAGCGGGAGGTGCTGGGCGTGGTGGCCACCAACGCCCTGGAGCTGGGCATCAACATCGGGCACCTGGACCTGTGCATCATGACCGGCTACCCCGGCACCGTGGCCAGCACCTGGCAGCAGGCCGGGCGGGCCGGACGCCGGGCGGGGACCTCGGCGGCCATCCTGGTGGCCGGCGCCTCGCCCCTGGACCAGTATATCGTCCACCACCCCGACTATTTCTTTGGCCGCTCGCCCGAGCGCGCGCTCCTCAACCCCGACAACCTGGTCATTGCCGTCAACCACCTGCGCTGCGCGGCCTTCGAGCTGCCCTTTGCCGACGGTGAGCCCTTTGGCCGCTTTCCCCACACCCGGGAGGTCCTCGAATTCCTGGAGGAGGAGGGGCTGCTGCGGCACAGCGGGCGCCAGTGGCACTGGGCCGACCAGGCCTACCCCGCCGAGGCGGTCAGCCTGCGCACGGCCGAGATGGACAATTTCACCGTGCTGAACGCGGCCGAGGAGGGGGCCGTTGTCGGCGTGGTGGACCGCCAGAGCGCGCCGCTGCTCCTCCACGAGGGGGCGGTCTACATGCACGGCGGCGAGGCCTACCTGGTGCGCGAGCTGGATTGGGAGGGGCGCATGGCCCGCGTCGAGCCGGCCCAGGTGGGCTACTATACCCAGGCCAGCGCCTCGGTCACCGTCGAGGTGATGGAGGTGGTGGAAGAGGAGGCGGGGCCGGCGACGCAAAAGGCCCGCGGCCTGGTGCGCATGCGGTCGCGGCCCACGTCGTTCAAGAAGGTGCGCCTCTACACCCACGAGATCCTGGGCTGGGGCGAGATCGACCCCGAGCGCGTCCCGGAGCTAGAGATGGAGACGACGGCCTACTGGTTCAACGTCCTGCCCGAGACGGCGGCCCTGCTGGAGCAGGAGGGGCTGATCAACATGGCCCGCGACGACCGGGGGCCCAACTGGGAGCAGCAGCGCAACCAGGCCCGGGATCGCGACGGGCACCGCTGCCGCCACTGCGGCGCCCCCGAGCGCCCCGGCCGCGGCCACGACGTGCACCACGTCCAGCCCTTCCGCACCTTTGGCTACCGGCGGGGCGAGAACGAACGCTACCTGGAGGCCAACCGCCTGGAAAACCTGGTGACCCTCTGCCGCTCGTGCCACCGCCGGGTGGAGGTGGACCGGCTGGTGTTCGGTACGCTGAGCGCCCTGGCCCACGTAGTAAGCCACATCGCGCCCCTCTACCTCATGTGCGATCCGCGGGACGTTGGCGTGGTGAGCGAGGTCAAGTCGTCGCTGACGGGGCTGCCGACCTGCACGATCTATGACAACGCGCCCGGGGGGCTGGGCTTTAGCGAAGAGCTGTACAAGCTGCATGGCACACTGCTGGCCGGGGCCCGCGAGCTGGTGGCCGCCTGCCGCTGCCCGCGGGGCTGCCCGTCCTGTGTCGGCCCGGTGGCCGAGGTGGGCGAAGACGCGAAGGCGAACTGCCTGCGCCTGCTGGAGTTGATCCTGTAGGGGCGCGGGGCCCTGCGCACGGCCGCGCGCCCCTACAGATGTGATCCGCGCCCGGGGCCTATTGGCCGGTGGGCGTGGGCGTCGGCGTCGCCAGCGGGATGACGGTCACGTCCGCCCGGGGCGTTGCCGTCGCCGCTGGCGTCGCGGTTCCGGTCGGGCCGGCCATGGGCGTCATGGTCGCCAGGCCCGGGGCCGCCGTGGCCCCTTCATCCGGCGCTTCCGCCTCCGATAGCAGCTCCCTCAGCCCGGTCAAGAAGCCGTCAAAGCGCGTGACGGCCTCCTGGGCTTCGGCCAGCTCGTCCGACATGGTGCCCAGGCGCGCCTCGACGTCGCCGATCTGGCTGCCGAGGGTCGTCACCGTCTCCTCGACGTTCACCATGTCGTCGCTCAGCCCGGCGAGGGTGCCCTGCACGTCCTCCAGCCTGCGCGCCGCGGCAGTGATGTCGTTGCTCAGGGTGTCGACCGAGCTTCCCAGGTCGCGGATCTCGCCCTGGGCCTGTTCCACGTCGCCGGCCAGGCCCTCGACGCCCATCATGCGCTCCTCGACGCCGCCCATCTGGGAGCGAATGGCCTCCATGTCGCCCTCCAGGCGAAAGACCTCGCCCTGCAGGCTGCGCTCCGCGGCCCGCTGCACGTCGAGGGTGCCGTTGAGGAGCCAGACCACCAGGAGCGCCAGCAATGCGCCGGCGAGGGCGCTCAGTAGGCCGACCAGCAGCAGCGAGCCCCAGCCAAGGCCCCGGCGCGGCGGGGGCGCCGCCCCTCCCACCGGCCTCGACGGCGGCGGTGGTGGCGGCGGGGGTGCCTCCTCGGCCCGCAGCGCCTCGTCGACGACCACGGCTTCTTCGTCCTCGGCCAGCTCGGGCGGCGCCTCCTCGAAAGCCGGCGGCTCTTCGAAGGCCGGCGGCTCTTCCTCCAGCGACTCCTCCTCGAGGTAGGGCGATGGCTCGTCGTAGACGCCGGCGGCCTCCGCGGGCAGGATCTGGCCCTCTTCGACCACGTACTCTTCCGGCTCCTCGCCACCGGCGGTGACGCGGTCGGCAAAGCGCTCGTAGAGGTCGAGGGAAATGCCGGGCACGTGGGTGACCTCGGCGGCCTCCCGGAAGCCGCCCACGGCATCGCGATAGGCCACGATCTCGGCCGCGAGCTTGGGCCCGATGCCGGGCAGCGCCTCGAGTTCTTGCTCCGAGGCGGTGTTGAGGTCCAGCCGGTGCTCCGCGGTCCACGTCTCCTCAAAGTCGGGCTCGTAGCCGGTGTTGGTCTCTACCGACTCGTAGATGGCCGCCTTGGCATCGTCCTCCGCTTCCAGGGCTTCTTCCGATCCCGGGCTCTCCAAACTCTCCAGTTCACGATCTCGATCCTCGGCCATACCAGTCTCCTTTCAAGTCAGGCTCAAGGTGTACTCACTGTTGGGTGGCGGATACAAGGGCTTCCAGCGCCTGCTCCAGGGCTTCCATCTCTTCGCCGTGGCATACCCAGTCGCCCTGCTGCAGGCACTCCTGGGCGGCCCGGTAGTGGGCGTCCGCCTGGCGCACCAGATCGGCCACGTCGCCTTCAAGAGCCTCGCCGCCGGGTACCGGTGGCGGCTGCTCGCCTTCGGCCGTGCCTTCCTCGGGGGGCGCGGCACCCATGACGCGGGCCAGGCCGGCGCCCAGGGTCTCTTCCATGGCAATGCGGTTGCCATAGACGACGATCACCCGCCGCAGCTCGGGCAGTTGGCTCGTCTCGGCCTGGAGATAGAGGGGCTCGACGTACAGGATGCTGTTTTCCACGGGGATGACCAGGAGATTGCCCCGGATAACCTGGCTGCCCTGCTGGTTCCAGAGGGCCAGTTGCTGGCTGATCTGTGGGTCCTGGTTGATTCGCGACTCGACCTGCATGGGCCCAAAGATGAGTCGCTGCTTGGGAAAGTTATATACGCCCAGCTCGCCGTAGGCCTCGCCGTCGTTGCGCGCATACATCCAGGCGATCATGTTCTGGCGGTTCGACGGCGTGAAGGGCAGCATGAGCACGAACTCGGGCTCGGTTTCGCCAGGCAGCTTCATGATGACATAATACGGCTCGACGAGGACCTGCTCGCCGGCCGCAATCTCCTGTGGCCAATTCCAGAGGTCCTCCTGGTTGTAAAACACCTGGGGATCGACCATGTGAAAGGTCTGCAGCATGGTGGCCTGGATGCGAAACAGCCCTTCGGGATAGCGCCAGTGTTCCCTCAAGCCCGTGGGCATCTCGTCCACGGGCCGGAAGAGGTCGGGAAAGATGGCGGCGTAGGCGGCGGCGACGGGGTCGGAGGGATCGACCAGGTAAAAGGTCACGGCGCCGGTGTAGGCATCGACGGTGACCTTGGCCGCGTTGCGGATATAGTTGAGGCGGCCGTAGGCAGTGTTGACGGGCTCGGAGTAGGGGTACCGGCTGCTCGTGGTGTAGGCATCCAGAACCCAGATCAATCGCCCGTCGAGGATGACCGAGTAGGGATCGGGGTCGTAGCGCAGGAAGGGAGCCAGGGTCCGCACCCGCTCGTCGATGGCCCGCCGCCAGAGGAGCTGGCTGTCAGAGTTGATGGCGCTGCTCAACAGGAACTGGTTGCTGCCCAGGCGCAGGGCATAGGACAGGCGCTTCAGGGGCGAGTTGAGGACGACGCCCCCCGAACCCTCGTAGCTGGTGTAGACGTTCTCGTCCCCCGCCGGATAGTCCAGCTCCTGGACGTCGGTGTTCACCACGACGTAATCGTTGGTCAGCTCGCCGTAATAGATCTCGTAGCGGGGCAGGGCCAGCTCGGGATAGCTTGCCTGGGGCGGAATGTCCCGCAGCCACAGGTCGGGCAGGCCCTCTTCGACCACCTGGTTCACGGGGCTGACCACCGCGCCGAGGCCATGGGTGTAGACGAGGTGGCGGTTTACCCAGGTCTGGGCCGTGTCGGGGAGCTGTTCCGTGGCCAGCTCTCGCGTGGTGAGCATCACCTGGCGATAGTCGCCGGCCACGTGGTACCGGTCCACGTCCACGTCGGTGAAGGCATAGTATAGGCGTATCTGTTGTAGCTGGCTGTAGGTGCGCAGCAGCGGCCGGTAGTCCCACAGGCGGATGTTGCTGATCGTCTCGGCCTCGGCGTCCAGGTCGATGGGCACCGCCTCGGTCACCACGTCATAGTCAGCCGCGACGGCGTCGTCCACCCCGTAGGCGGCCCGCGTGAGCTGGATGGTGTGGGCGATGTATTCCCGCTCGCGGGCCAGCTCGTTGGGGATGACGACCGCCCGCTGGACCAGGCTGGGGATGGCGCTACCGCCCAGGAAGGCGGTCGCCAGCCACACGGCGACGACGGCGTAGGGCAGCCATCGCACCCGGACCCAGATGCTGGCCAGCAGGACCAGGGCGCCGGCGAGGACGATGGCGGTCACCACGTAGTAGACGGGCAGGCGGATCTGCGCGTCGACGTAGCCGGCGCCATAGGCCGCACCGCCGGTGCTGTAGAGCAGGTCGGGGATGTCGAGCTGATAGCCCCAGGCAAAGAGGCCCAGGGCCAGCGCGCCGAGGACCAGCAGGTGGCGGTCGGCGCGGGGCGGCAGGCGCAGCCAGGGGCCGCGGGCGCCCACGATCTCGACCTGGGCATTCAGCCTCTGGGCCGAGTAGCTGCCCAGGTACACAAGGGCCGCGCCGGCCAGGGCGACGAGGATCAGCCACAGGAACCAGCCCTGGAGGAAATTTAGCCAGGGAAGCCGGAAGATGTAAAAGCCGATGTCGCGCCCCAGGATAGGGTCCGCCTGGCCGAAGGAACCGCCATTCAGGCTCAGGAGGGCCGTCAGCCAGGAGGCCCGCGCGGGCAGCGCGAACAGGAGCCCGACGATGGCGGCCAGCACGGCCAGGACGGTGTCGGCCGTGCGCCCGCCCAGGACTCGGGTGGTGGGCGTGGCATACATCTGGGAGCGGTAGCGCTGCTGGTGCAGCCAGGGAATGCTCATCTGGCCCCGGCCGCCCACCGAACGGGCCAGCAGCCAGTTGGCCGCCAGGATGGCGGCCGCCACCAGCCAGGCGATGACGAACAGGAGCCATTCGGCCAGGATCCGCCGCCAGAGCAGCGAGGCCAGGCCCAGGGCGTCGAACCAGGCCCAGTCGGTATAAAAGTCGAGGAGCGAGTAGCCCACGACCAGGACGGCGGCGAGGAGGATCAGGATCAGAGTGCAGCCTCTATTGCGAAACATTGGTGCTCTCCTCTCGGCCCTCGTCGGGGCCCGCGCCTTTCCGGCCGCCTTCCCGGTTGTAGCGCCAGATGAGGCGCTTCAGGGCGTGCTCCATCCGCGGCGAGCGGGGCGCCCGCTCGCGGCTGGTGACCACCAGGCGCACGACCTCGGCCATGCGCCTGGCGCGCCCGGCTTGCCCTCGCTCTTCGGAGCCCGCGGGTGCCGGTTCGCCGCTCATGTTCCCTGGTCCGTGAGCTGTTCCAGCTCGCGCGCCGCGTCCAGCCGCGCCCTCTGGAACCGGGAGCTAGGCACCTTCAGGTTCAGCTCGTCGATGTCGGCGTTGATGGCCTTGACCTCGGCCTGGAAGGCGTCCACCGCGCGCTGCCAGCCGTCCTGCAGCCGGCATCGCTCCCCTTCGGCCCAGGCATCGGACCGATGGCCCAGCCGCTCCAGGCTGGCCCGGTACCACGCCCAGGAACGGGACAGCGCGGCCCGCGCCTGCTCCAGGTGGCCCCGGATGGCCTTGTCCAGCTCGATCCATTCGGGCGCGTAGCCGGCATCCCTCAGAATCTTGAACGCCATCTCGCGGTCGGACGCGTAGGGGTTGCCTTCGAGGTTCAGGGGCTTGCCCTTGCCCGGCAGGTTGTCGAAATCGCCGCGCTCCTGCGCGTCGCGAATCTGTTGGTCGATCCAGTTTTCCCAGTCTCGTTCCTTTGCCACCTTGACACTCGTTTCCTAGGGCGCTACAATAGCGCCACCAAACCAGGAGATCCCACATGATCCGACTTATCGTCGTCCGCCACGGCCGCACCGCCCTCAACACGGGCGAAGGCATGGACGAGCGCTTTCGCGGCACCATCGACGCTCCCCTGGCCCCCGACGGCCTGGAGCAGGCCCGGGCCACGGGCCGCCGTCTGGCGGGCCGGCCCCTGACCGCCGTCTATAGCAGCCCGCTGTTGCGGGCGCGCAGCACCGCCGAGGCCATTGCCGGGCCCCACGGGCTGCCGGTGCGGGTCCTGCCCGGGCTGAGCTCCATGAGCTTTGGGCAGTGGGCCGGCCTGAGCCACGCCGACGTGGCCCGCCAGTGGCCCGACGTCTATGCCGCCTGGCGCCGCGATCCCCTGGGCGTCCCCATCCCCGGCGGCGAGAGCGTCGCCGACCTGCGGGATCGGGCGCTGGCGACCGTCCGCGACGTCACCGCTCGCCACGCGCCGGGAGAGACCCTCCTCGTCGTGACCCACCAGGCGGTCACCAGGCTCCTGGCCTGCGGGTTGCTGGACATGCCCACGACGGCCTACTGGCAGGTGCGCCAGGACCTGTGCAACCTGAGCACCTATCTCTACGATGCGGACAGCCGCCGCTTCAGCGTCGAGACCCTCAACGACACCTGCCACCTGGACCTGGAGCTGCCCCCCCACAGGGGCCCGGGCGTGCGCATCATCCTGGTGCGCCACGGCCAGACGGCCTGGAACCCGGGGGCGGGGCCGGAGCGCTTTCGGGGCCGGACCGACCTTCCCCTGGACGCCACGGGTGAAGCGCAGGCGGAGCGCGTCGCCCGGCGGCTGGCCCCGGCCTCCATCGCGGCCATCTATGCCAGCCCGCTGCAACGCGCCCGGCAGACGGTCGCTCCTCTGGCCGCTCGCCTGGGCCTGCCCGTGCAAAGCCACGAGGGCCTGACCGATATCAATTATGGCCTCTGGCAGGGGTTGACGCACGCTGAGGCGGCGACAGCCTATCCCGAACTGCACAGGCTATGGCGCACCAGGCCGGACCAGGTTCGCTTCCCCGATGGAGAAAGCCTGGCCGACGTGAGAGACCGGCTCCGCACTCTCCTTGGCCAACTAGCCGAGGTCCACCCTGGACAGACCGTCGTCCTGGTGGGGCACCAAATTGTCAACAAGGTCCTGGTTTGCGCTCTCCTGGACCTCGAACTGGACCAGATCGGACGCATCGGCCAGGAACCCGCGGCCTTCAACGTCTTTGTGCGGCAGCGCGACCGCTGGGACGTGCTGCGCCTCAACGATTGCTGCCACCTGGCCGGCTTGTAGCCTGCCCTTGTATCACGGTAGGGGCAGGGCGTCCTGGCTGCCCGGCCCTCAGGGTACGGTGTAGGTGTCGACGACCCGGCCTTCGTCGTCCGTCAGGGTGGCCACTTCGCCGGGCTCCCACAGGGCTTCCAGCTTGCCCCAATAGAAATTGGCCGGCGGGTTGCCGTCCTCGCCGATGCGCGTGTGAACGATGGCGCTGCCGCCCTTCCACAGCCGAAAGTTGGCAAAGGTATAGACGTTGCCGCCCGCATCGCTGAGGGTCCAGCCCTGCATGTCGGCCAGCCGCTCGCCCATGTTGGCGATGATGACCCGTTCCAGGGCCACCTCGCCCGCCCCCAGCACCTCTCCGATCTCGACCAGCAGCTCCCCGCTGGACGGCGACTCGACCGACTCGGGTGTGGAGGATGCGACCGCCTCGGCGGCCGCCGTGGCGGTCAGGGCCGGCGGCGGCTCGAAGGGGATGGGCGTTTCCGTGGGCGTCGGCACCGGCGTCAGCGTCGCCGTGGCCTCCGCCAGCCCCCCCACCGGGATGGTCAGCTCGGTCCCGAGCTGCAAGAAGTTCGGGTTCGCGATCTGGTTGGCGGCAATGATATCCTCGGCCGGCACGTCGTAGCGCAGCGCCAGGCCCGAGATGGTGTCGCCCGCCTGCACGATGTGTATCACCGGGGTGGGGCTGAGCTGGGGTTGATCGGCCGGCCGGGTCTCTGACCCGGCGACGGCGCCGCTGGTGACGGTGGCCGCGGCGGTCGCCCTCTCCTGGGCAGGCGCGCCCAGGGCCGGCAGGAGCACCAGGACCAGGAGCAGGGTGATGGCCGTCGAAACCACGGCGTTCACGGCAATGATAAATGCGATCTGTTTGCGTGTCACCGGCCTACCTCCAGAAGAGCCAGCCCAGGGAGGCGGCAACAATGCCGCCCACGATCGACGCGATGAAATTCACAAGATCGTTGTTGAGCCACAGCCACCCGCGCAGGGGCCGGGCCGCGTGCCCCTCTTCGGGCCCCTGGGGTGCCCTCAGGGCCGGGGGGCAGCGATGCAGGGCGCTTTCGGTCTCCTTGCCGCAATGGTCACAGTAGTAGATGCCCTGCACCGTGGCTCCCAGCAGGCTGTCGAACAGGGAGCCGGCCATGCCTCCGGCTACGGCCAGGACCGGGTACGCCAGGGCACGGGCGTCCCAGCCCCTGCCGCCCACGAGGGAGCCAAACTGGGTGAGGGCCGTGGCCATGGCGCCGATGAGCAAGGCGCCGGCCACCGAGGCCCACGTCCCCAGGCTGGTGACCCCTCCCGAGGTGCCCGTGGGAACCTCGGCGCCGTTGGTGATGAGCCGCGGCGGCACGCGGCTCAGGACGCCCAGCTCGGTGGCCCAGGTATCGGCATTGACCGTGGCCATGACACCCAGGTAGGCGGCCAGCAGCGCGGGCTCGGGACTCGCGAAATAGGCGATGGCCAGGATGGCCCCCATGCCGCCGTTGGCCAGGGCCTGCCCCAGGTCGCGCCGGCCGCCCTTGGCAAACTTTTCGGCCACCGCCTCCTTGTCGCGGTGCCGGTAGTGCGACAGTAGGCTGGAGGACACAAAGAACGTGATGAGCAACAGGCCCCAGATCCAGCCTCCCAGGCCAAAGATCAGGCTGCCGACGATGACGGCCCCTGCCACCCCGCCGGGCGTCAGCGACTGCCGCCAGTATCCGACCGCGCCCACGACGGCGCTCAGTGCCACGCCCAGCAACAAGCGCAGAGCGACGGTTTCCATTGGTCAGCAGGCCCCCGATGCCAGCCAGCAGCGCGCGCTCACGGCACGATGCTGAATGTCGCCAGCCAGAACAGTGCCTGGGCCGCCGCGGCCGCTCCCCACAGCAGGTACGAGCCGGCCCGCTCCCGGCGGTAGAGCAGCAGGCCGAGGGCCAGGTTGGTGCCCAGGATGATCAGGCCGATGATGGGCAGGGCAAACAGCTCGGTCTTGGTGCCGATGCGGTCCGGCTGGCCGAGATTATTAAAGTGCAGGGGCAATTGATGATCGAGCCCCGGAAAGCGGGCGGCCAGGTAGCCGAACAGGCCCACGTTGACGGCCAGGGCGACGCCCAGCAGGACCCAGGCCGTCTGATCGGTCCACAGCGACAACTGGCGCCACGGCGCGAGGCGCAGCTCGCGCTCCAGGAGCCGGTTGGGGCCCATGGCCCGTCGAGCCTCAAAGCCCCGGATAAAGCCATCCGGATCCCGGGGCGAGATGGCAAAGGCCTCCCCGGGGGTGATGATCAGCAACTGGCCGGCCGAGGGCTGCGTGGACAGGAGCCGGGTATGCCCGATTCCAGGCACATCTCCCTCGCCTCGCTCGTGGCCCGGCCAGTGGATCCCGTGGCGTTTGACCATGGTCTCGGTCAGTTGCCCGCCGGGCAAGATGCGCTGCACGTCGTGCAGGGGGATGATCTGCTCGATGCCCGCCCAGCGGATGGCGATGCCGTTGCGGTCCAGGTGATAGCGCAGGCTGAACCAGCTCAGCGTCTCGTAGGCAGCCACGACCAGGACCGGCAGGCTGGCAATGACCACCAGCCCGATGAGAAACGTAATCAAGTTGATCTGTTGCGGCCGGATGCTGTGGACGATCAACGCCCTCACCAGCAGGACGTCCACCGCCAGGACCAACAGGATGAACAGGAGCCCGAGGACTCCTCCCATGGAAAACTTGGGTCGATAGGTCAAGGAATTTGCTCCCTGCGTCTGTATTGCGACATCGAGAGTTTAGCCATAGACCGGCGTGCACCAGTGCTTGTACTTCGGGTTCCTGCCCCGCACCACGTCAAAGTAGAGTTCCCGCAGGCGGCTGACGACGGGCCCGATGCTCCCGGAGCCAACGGGCCGGTGCTCGATGTGGGTGACGGCAGCCACCTGCACGCCCGTGCCCACCAGGAAGGCCTCGTCGCAGATATAGACCTCGCTGCGGTCGATGGAGCGCTGCTGCGTGCGCAGCCCCATCTCGGCGGCGGCCAGCTCGATGATGGTGTCGCGGGTAATGCCCTCCAGGATGTTCGACGTCACGGACGGCGTGACCAGGCAGCCGTTGCGCACCATGAAAAAGTTCTCGGCGCTCCCCTCGGAGATGTGGCCGGTGTCGGTCATCACCAGGGCCTCGTCGTAACCGGAGAGCTGCGCGTCGGTCTTGGACAGGGCCGAGTTGATGTAGGCGCCGGTGATCTTGGCCCGGGCAGGCGTGGCATTGTCGTCCACCCGCCTCCAACTGGAAATGCAGACGTGGGCACCCTCTTCTTTTTCGATGTAGCGGCCAAAGGGCACGGCGAACATGGCAAAGGCGTCTTCCAGGTCGTGCAGCCTGACGCCGATGACTTCGCTGGCTTTGTAGGCCAGGGGGCGGATGTAGGCGTCCTCGCGGTATCCTTCCCGCCGCAAGAGTTCCACGGTCGTATCGCATAGCTCCCGCGGCGTGTAGGGCAGGTCGATGCGCAGGATGCGGCACGAGCGATGCATGCGCTCAAAGTGCTCGGGCAGGCGAAAGACGTACAGTTCCTTGTCTTCCTCGTTCCAGTAGGCGCGAATGCCCTCGAAACAGCCGGTGCCATAGTTGAAGGCATGGGTCATGATGCTGATCTTGGCTTCTTCAATGGGTACGAGCTTGTTCCGGAAAAACGCATACTTGGGCATCGTGTCTCCTCCGTGCTACGATTATACTCGTTTTGGACAAAGCACGCAACTATCCCAGGAATGTTGCTACCGATTCGAGGGGCTCGCGCGACGTCGCGCCGCCCCGCTCCCCGGCCGGCCGGCCGATGGGCAGAATGGCCACGGGCCGGTGGCGGGAGGGGAGCTCCAGGACGGCGGCTGCCTGGCCCTCGTCAAAGGCCCCGATCCAGCAGCTTCCCAGGCCCAGGGCGACGGCGGCCAGCAGAATGTGCGTCGCGGCGGCTGCCGTGTCCTGAAGGCAGTACAGCTCGCGGCCCCGCTCGTGGTAGCGGGCGGCCGACTGGTCGGCGTCGGCGCAGACGACGATGGCCACGGGTGCCTGGGCCACGTATTCCTGCCCAAAGGCGGCGGCGGCGAGCCCACTGCGCAGGGCGGCATCGCGCACCACGTAAAAGTGCCACGGCTGGCGGTTGCCCGCCGAGGGGGCGCGGATGGCCGCCTGGAGAATGCGCTCCACGGTTTCGGGAGGCACATCCGTTGCCGGATCGAACCGGCGGACGCTATACCTCGCTTCCAGAACCTGCCAGAAGTCCATCTTTCCTCCTCACCGAGTTGAGAGTTCGGTCAAGCTCCACGCCTCGAGATTGGGGATGAGGTCGTGGGCGGTCATGTCCAGGTGGATGGGCGTGATAGAGACGTAGCCCTGGGCCACGGCCCAGATGTCGGTGCCCTCGTCCAGGTGGCCGCTGGGTGGCTCGCCGCCGATCCAGTAGTAGGGGCGCCCGCGCGGGTCGCGCCGGTCTACGAGGACGTCGCGATAGACGCGGCGCCCCATGCGCGTGACGGCGGTGCCGGCCAGCTCGCCGGGCGCCAGGGGCGGGACGTTGACGTTGAGAAGCGTGCCCGCCGGCAGCCCGTGCTCCTGGACCTTGGCCACCACGCCGGCCCCCACCCTGGCGGCCAGGCCAAATTCCTGGCTCTCGTAGCTGTCGAGGGAAACGGCCACGGCGGGCAGGCCAAAGATGGCCGCCTCCATGGCCGCGGCCACGGTGCCCGAATAGGTCACGTCGTGTCCCAGGTTCGCCCCCTGGTTGATGCCCGACACCACGACGTCGGGCCGGTCGGGCAGGAGGCCCAGCAGGGCCAGGGCCACGCAGTCCGACGGCGCTCCGGTGCTGGTGTAGGCTTCCACCTCGTCGCCCTCGATGCCGGGGAGGGCAAAGCGGGCCACGCGCAGCGGCTTGTGCATCGTCTTTGTGTGGCCGGCAGCCGACCAGTTGTGGTCCGGGGCAAAGACGGATACCCGGCCCAGGGGCCGGAGGGCCTCCAGGAGGGCCCGGAGCCCGGGCGCCTGGATGCCATCGTCGTTGGTCAACAGGATGTGAGCCACGGTTTCGTTCCGTAGAATCCGGCCGTCGTCAATGCGCCCTGGCTACGACGGCCAGAAGCTCGTCGCCGTACTCGTCAACCTGCCAGCGGGCCAGGAGCCCATCGCCCGTCAGCTCCTGGCGGCTGTGGGGGTTGAGGATGGCGATGGACCACAGTGCCTGGTTGTTGAGGACGATGTCGGGCTCGACGCCTCGCTCCTGGGCCTTGGCATTGCGCCACTGGCGCAGCGCCTCGAAGCGTGCCTGGGCGGCGGGCGCCGGCCGGCCGTTGGGCCTGGAGCCGTGGTTGTTGTCCGAGCGCGGGCGGTCCTTCCACGACAGAGGGTGTTCCTTTCCTCGCTGAATGGCGTTCAGCAATCCCTGGCCGTACCGCCGGGCCATGCTCTCCGAAATGCCCTTGATCCGGGGCAGCTCTCGGCGGTTCTGCGGCCGCTGCTCGGCCAGGCCCACCAGCGCGCGGTTCGAGATCACGCGGAAGGGAGGGCGGTTTTCGTGGCGCGCCCGCTCCTCGCGAAAGAGGTACAATTGTCGCAGCACACCCCGGCCCACGTCGTCCATATCGCGCACCCCCGGCAGCCGCCAGAACCCCTCGGGATCGAATTCCCTGGACTCCCAGCGGATCTCGACCAGGCGCCCGAAGCGATGGCGGGCCTGGGGCCAGCGCCCCGTGGCGGTCAGTTCCTGTGCCTGGATCTCGTGGAGCGGGAGCAAATAGTGGGTATCAAGGCGGGCGTAATCGAGCTGTGCCGGGGGCAGGGGGCGGAGCCCCCAGTTGGCGCGCTGGTATTTCTTGTTCAGGGTCACGCCAAACTGCTCCTGGAGCAGGTCGCCCAGGCCGTGGGCCGGCCAGCCGAGGATGCGGCTGGCCCACATGGTGTCAAACAGGTTGGCCACGGTGAATTGAAAGTCGCGGTGCAGGACGCTCAGGTCGTACTCGGCGCCGTGGAACACCTTGAGCACCCGCGGATCGGCCAGGAAGGGCCCCAGGCCGGAAAGGTCGCGCAGGGCAAAGGGATCGACCAGGTAGTCGACGTCAGGCACCGAGATCTGGATCAGGCAGACCCGCTCCTGGTAGACGTATAGGCTGTTGGATTCTGTGTCAACTGCCAGGGCTGGTTCCCCTTCGAGGTGTGCCAGCATGGCCCGAAAGGCCGCCGGCTTATCAACCCAAACAGGTGGCGGCAATGTTCTGTCACTCATCGCCCCTGATTTTACCAGGAAATCGGAAAATCGGCAAATTATGCAGGGCCGGTCCGAAGGCGGGCCGCTATGCCCCGCCGACGATGAGATCGTAGATGGCCTGCAGCTCTTCTTCGGAGTAAAAATGGATGACCAGCCGGCCGCGTCCCTTGCGGTTGCGGTAGAGGTTCACCTTGGTGCCCAGCGTGTCGCGGAGCTCTTGCTCCAGAGCCTGTGCCTCGGGGCCTGGGTCCTCCTGGGGCCGGGGTTGGGGCGGTTCGGCCAGGAGGCGGCGCACCAGCTCCTCGGTCTGGCGCACGCTGAGGTCCTTTTGCACGACGACCTTGAGGGCCGCGAGCTGTGCCTCGGGCGTGGGCAGGGCCAGGAGGGCCCGGGCGTGTCCCTCGTGGATGGTGCCGCCGGCCAGGGCTTCGCGCACCTCGTCGGGCAGGCGCAGCAGGCGCAAGGTGTTGGTCACCGCCACGCGGCTCTTGCCCACCCGCCGGGCCACCTGCTCCTGGGTCAGGCCAAACTCGTCCACCAGGTGCCGGAAGGCCGAGGCCTCTTCCAGGGGATTCAGGTCGGAGCGCTGGATGTTCTCCACCAGGGCAAGCTCCAGCACCTCCTGGGGCGTGGCCTCTTTGACGATGGCCGGCACGCTGCCCAGGCCCGCCAGCCGGGCGGCCTGGAGGCGGCGCTCGCCGGCGATGAGCTGGTACTGCTCCGGCCCCTGGCGCGTGACGATGAGGGGCTGGATCAGGCCATGCTCCCGGATCGATTCGGCCAGCTCGGCCAGGGCCTCGGGATCCATCGCCGTGCGGGGCTGCATGGGGTTGGGCGCGATGGCCGCCACGGGCACCTGGGCGACGCCGCCGGCCGGCTCCTGGTCGGTGGGAATGAGGGCTTCGAGGCCCTTGCCGAGTCCGCTTCGCTTGCTCATCGGTTGCGCTCCATGAACTCGGCGGCCAGCGCCTGGTAGGCGAGGGCGCCGGGTGTGTCGGGGGCATAATGCAGGATGGTCTCTCCGTAGCTGGGCGCTTCGCCCAGGCGAATGCTGCGCGGCACGATGGTGCGAAAGACGTACGCCGGGAAAAAGCGCCGCACCTCCTCCACCACCTGCCGCGAGAGGTTGGTGCGGGCGTCGAACATGGTCAGCACCACGCCGGCGATGGCCAGGGCGGGGTTCAGGTTGTCGCGCACCATGTAGACCGTCCGCAGCAGTTGGCCCAGCCCCTCCAGGGCCAGGTACTCGCATTGCACGGGGATGAGCACGCCGTGCCGGGCCGCGGTCAGGGCATTGACCGTCAGCAGGCCGAGGCTAGGCGGGCAGTCGACAAAGACATAATCATATCGGTCCAGGATCGATTCCAGGACCCGGCCCAGGCGCTGTTCCCGGGCCATGAGGCTTACCAGCTCGACCTCGGCGCCCGCCAGCGCCGGGGCCGAGGGCAGCAGGTCCAGTCGCACCTGCTTGGTGACGACGATGGCCTCCTCGGTGGGCAGCCCGCCCAGGAGGACGTCGTAGGTGCAGGCCGGCAGGTTCTTGCGGTCGATGCCCAGGCTGGACGTCGCGTTGGCCTGGGGATCGAGGTCTACGAGCAGCACCCGTTTCCCGGCGGCGGCGAGGTACGCCCCCAGGTTCACCGCTGTGGTGGTTTTGCCCACTCCACCCTTTTGATTCGCCAAGGCAAGCACACGGCCCATAGGTGGGTGCATTATAGCAGAGTTGTGTCAAAATGGGAAAAATCACAAGCAACCTACCCCGATCGGGCAAAGGCCAGCAGCTCGTCCAGGGAGCAGGTGGCCAGGCCGATGACGTGGTCGCCGCCCCCGTAGTACACGTACACCGTGCCGTCCACGACGGGGTTGGCCCCCGAAAAGACGACGTTCGGCACGTCGCCCTTGAGCTCCCAGAGCTCCCTGGGCTCGAAAATCGACGCGGCCGCGCGGTGGATGATGCGCGACGGATCTTTGAGGTCCAGCAGGCAGGTGCCAAAGCGGTAGATGTGATCGTCGTCGTAGGCGTGGTAGAGGAGCAGCCAGCCCTCATCGGTCTCGATGGGCACGCCGTTGCTGCCCACGCTCTTGCTGTCCCAGCCGCTTGCCCGCGGACCAAAGATGGGGACCATGTCCTCCTCGGGCCAGGTGAGGAGGTCGTCGCTGTACGCCAGCCCGATGGTGGGCCAGCGGCGGTGCAGGGCCACGTAGCGCCCGCCGATGCGCCGCGGAAAGAGGATGTGGTCCTTGTTGTCCTCGCCGCGGACGATGGGCCCCATGCGCTCCCAGGTGATGAGATTCCGGCTGCGGGCGATCATGGGCAGGATGCCGCCGCCGCTGTGGGTGGGCGTTCCGCTCCCCTGGAACTCGCTGCCGTAGGCGGTGTAGGTCATGTAAAAGATGCCCTCGATCTCGACGAGGCGCGGATCCTCCAGGCCCCGCGAGTCGCTGCCGTCCACGGGCTCCAGGATGGGCTCCCGCATGCGATTCCAGTGCACGCCGTCGGCGCTCACGGCATAGCCCAGGCGGCTGACCCAGTCGAGCCCCTGGGCGCGGTAGAACATGTGAAACAGCCCGTTGTGGTACAGCACGCCCGGGTTAAAGACGTTGGTACACTCCCAGGGGGAGGCCGGCTCGGGCAAGAGGATGGGGTTGTCGGGATGGCGCGTCAGCTCCATAATACACTCCTTTCGAAATTTATATCCGCCGCGCCCGAATTCAAGCGCTGGCTCCGCTGTAGTGGCGCAGGGCAAAGCGCCAGAAGAGAGAGGCGCCGACAAAGGACGTCGCGGCCAGGATCACGGCCACGGCCGCCAGCCAGGGCTCCAGCCGCCCGAGCAGCGCCCGGGCGGGAAAGGTGGTCATGAACGCCACGGGGATGACGACGGTCAGGAATACCCGCAGCCAGCCCCGGTAGAAACCCACCGGAAAGCGTCCCGTCTCCAGCAGCCCCATGACGATGGTGTCCAGCCGCTCCACGTTGACGAGCCAGATGGTGGTCGTTTGCAGGATGAGGCTCAGGCTGTAGAGCAGGACCATGGCCGCCACCAGGAGCACGATGAACTGGCCCAGCTCGACGGGGCCCGGCACCCGGTTCATGCGCGCCAGGGCAATGACCACCAGGCTCAGGCCGAGGAGGGGATCGCCCCAGTTATAGACGCCGATGTGCCTCAGGCTCACCAGGAACTGGCTATCCACGGGCTTGGTGAGAATATAGTCCAGCGTGCCAAGGCGCACGTGCTCGCTCATGCGCGACAGGTTTGGCTCCAGGATCATCTGCCGGTAGCCGTTGAGGGTGAAAAACAGGCCCATGACGATGAGCATCTCGTCGTAGGTCCAGCCGGCGATGGTCTCGGCGTGATTGAAATACACGCGCACGCTGAGGGCGGCCCACACCAGCCAGAAGAGGCTGAGGCCCAGGTTGCCCAGAAAGTTGACCCGGTACTCCATCTCGCTGATGAGGGTGTTCTTGTAAAAGATGCCCATCAGCCGCAGATAGCTGTTCCTCATGCGCCCACCGCCTCGTAGCGCCGCAGCCCAGCGCGCCACAGGGCGCGGTATAGGACCAAGAAAAAGACGGTCCACGCCGCGCCGACGCCCATGCCGAACGCCGCGTCGGCCAACGTCACGCGACCCATGAGGATCTCGATGGGCAGGCCAAGGGTGGGGTAAAACGGCAACAGATCGGCCAACTGGCGAAAGCCCGCGGGAAAGAGGGCCAGGGGCGCGATCCAGCCCGACAGGAACTGGCCGATCCCGGACCAGGCGCCGAATAGGGTGTGCGCCTGGGTGGTCCAGAAGGCGAGGACGCCAAAGGTCGAGCTCATGATAAAGTTGAGGACCATGCCCAGGAGTATGCTGAGGATCACGGCCAGGAGCCGCCCGGGCGTGACAGGGTAGTGGAGGACGGGCAGCAGCCAGGTCGCCACGGTGATCAGGGGCACGAGGAGGACCAGGGCAAAGAGCTTCCAGCCCAGCTCGTTGGCCATGTGGTGGTGAAAGGGATCCAGGGGCTTGAGGAGCTTGACCGATAGGCTGCCGGTGCGGATGTCCTCGTCCCACTCGTAGACGATCCACGCGCCTGTCAGGTGCATGACCAGGGCCGCGGCCACGTAATAGGAGACAAAGTCGCTCTTGTCCCAACCGGCCGCCGGCCCGGCCTCGTCGACGACGGCCAGCCAGACGGCCATCATGATCAGCGGAAAGAGCCAGCTCACGATCCATAGGACCACCTGGGCCCGGTATTCGAGGACCGTGGCCCAGGAGGCGCGGACCAGGGCGCGGTAGGTGCGCAGGATGTCAGGCACCGTGCACCTCGCGGTGCCGGGCAAAGACCGCGCGTATGATCTCTTCCACGGGCGGGTCCTCGACCGAGACGTCGGCCACGGGCAGGCTGGACAGGGCCCGGCTGGCGGCGTCCTTGGTCTGGCCCCGGGCCACGCGCAGGGTCACCTTCAGCCCATCCAGGCTATCGATCTCGCCCAGGGCCTGGAGGTCGATGCCGTTGACGGGCTCCTGTAGGGTGAGGCGCAGCAGCTTGTAGGGCGCCGTCTGGGCCACCAGGGCTTCAAGGTCGCCGTCGTACATCAGCTTGCCATCGTCGATGACCAGGATGCGGCGCGCCAGGGCGGTGACGTCGGCCATGTAGTGGCTGGTCAGGAGCACCGTGGCGTCGTGCTGCGCGTTGTAGGCGCGGATAAACTCGCGGATGGAGGCCTGGGCGGTGACGTCCAGCCCGATGGTGGGCTCGTCGAGAAAGAGCACCTGGGGGCGGTGCAACAGCGAGGCGGCCAGCTCGCAGCGCATGCGCTCGCCCAGGCTCAGCTTGCGCACCTGCTTGGTCAGGAGCGGCTCCAGCTCCAGGAGGGCGATCATCTCGTCCAGGGATTGCCGGAACTGGGTCTCCGGCACGCGGTAGATGGCCTGGTTGACCAGGAAGGTCTCCATGGCCGGCAGGTCCCACAGGAGCTGGTTGCGCTGGCCCATGACCAGGGTAAAGCTCTTCAGAAAGTCGCGCTCGCGGCGGTGGGGCGTGTAGCCCAGGACCGACACCTGCCCGGCCGTGGGATACAGCAGCCCCGAGAGGCACTTGAGCGTGGTCGTCTTGCCCGCGCCGTTGGGCCCCAGGAAGCCGACGACCTCGCCCTGGTCGATCTCGAAAGAGATGCCGTCCACGGCCCGCACGTCCTCGTATCGGCGGCGGACGAGGCTGCGCAGCGAGCCGGCGAGGCCTGGCTCCTTGTGGTGGACGCGATAGTGCTTGACCAGGTTCTCGACGCTCACCGACATGGGCAGCCTCAGAACATTGTCGAACGACAGGCTCCGAAAAGGGTGGCCGCCATGCTACTGCGGCCACTCTTCCCCGAGCAAAGTGCGTTGCGCGGCCAGGCGATTCCGCACGGCGTGATTGGCGACGAGGGCGACAAAGAGCCCCCCGGCGGCCAGGCTGACGAAAAAGAGCAGGCTGCCCAGGATCAGAGCCAGCAGGATGAGCAGCAGCAGCGACGTGGAAAACACAAGGTTGGTGCCCAGCATCAGGGCGCCATTGCGCAGCGCCATGCGCAGGCTGGGCTCTTCCTGCTCAAAGACGAGCCCCAGGACGTAGAGTTGCAGCAGCAGCCAGAAGGCCAGGCCGGCCAGGTAGAGGCCCTGCACCAGCCGCGCGCCGTTCGAATCGGCGCCCAGCCGGCCGGAAAGCAGGATGTCGCCCACGAGCACGACCAGCATGACCAGGTTGAGCAGGCCCCATCGCCAGCCCAGCCAGAAGTAGCGGGGCAGGGCCCGGAAGAAATCCCGCGGGTCGGTGACCTCGCCGCTGGCGATGCGGTTGGCCGTGTAAAAGAGGGCCAGGGTGGCGGGTGGGCCCGTCACCACCGGCAGGCACAACAGCAGCCAGGACAGGTTCACGACCGCCGTGGTGAACAGGTCGTGCCAGAGGTTGGCCAGCGCGGCGCGCACCACGCGCCATGCATCTTTCATGGGACCGGCTCCCGTGGTTGCGCCTGCCCCTTATCCCTTGACACCGGCATAGGCTACGCCTTCGATATAGTACTTGCTAAAGAGAAAGAACAAGATCAACACCGGGATGGCGTTGAACATGGCGCCCACAAGGACCAGGTTGTATTGGGCCTGGTACTGCTGGCGGAAAGAGGCCAGGGCCACGTTGAGCACCCACATCCGGGGTGACGACAGGTAGAGCAACGGCGTCAAGAAGTTGTTCCACATGGCCTGGAACTGCAGGATAAAGACCGTCAGCAGGGCGGGCCGCGCCAGGGGAAGGACGACGTCCTTGTAAATCTGGAACTGGCTTGCCCCGTCGATGACGGCCGCCTCCTCCAGGTCACGGGGGATGGACTTCAGGAACTGGGTGAGCATAAAGATGGCGCCGGCGCTGACGATGCCCGGCAGCAGCAGCGACCAGTAGCTGTTCAGCAGTTGCAGCTTGCTCATCAACACGAAGGCAGGGATGAGGGTCACCGCGCCGGGGATCATCATTGTAGCCAGCATAAAGTTAAAGACCGCGTCGCGGCCGGGAAACCTCAGGCGGGCAAAGGCATACGCTGCCATGGAGCAGGCAATGACCTCGGCCACGGCGATGGCCACCGACAGGAAGGCGGTGTTGAACAGCCAGCGGGGAAAGGTGGCGCCCTGTCCAAAGTCGGTGTTCCACACCCGCACCCAGTTCTCTGTCAGCCATTCGTTGGGCAGGAACTGGGGCGGGTAGGCAATGATCTCGGCACCGGTCTTGAAGCTGCCCAGCGCGGCCAGAACAAAGGGTGCAAACAGGACGGCGCCGATGAGGATCAGGACGGTGTAGCGCAAGACGCGGTCCAGGTAGAACCTGAAGGGCTTGGCTTCCTTTTCCCCGGCGGCCACCGTGCTTGCTGGCCGACTTGTAGCTGTTGTCTCCATCAGGTGCCTCCTTTAGTACATCTCGGCGCCGCGCTCGATAAAGCGCCGCTGCAGGAAGGTGAACACAAAAATGATGGCCGCCAGGATAAAGGCCAGGGCCGAGCCGTAGCCCATCTGGATCGGCCCTTGCGTGCCCAGGGCCTCCCGGTACACCACGTACACCGGCGTCAGGGTCGTGCCCAGGGGGCCGCCGGCTGTGGCCAGGTAGATCTGGTCAAAGACCTGGAGAGTGCCGATGGTGCCCAGCACGATCACGAGGACGATGATGGGGCGCAGGAGGGGCAGAGTCACCTTCCAGAACCGCTGCCAGCCGGTGGCCCCGTCGATGGCCGCCGCCTCGTAGAGCGTGGGGTTGATGTCCTGCAAGGCGGCCAGGAACATGATCATGAAGGTCGGCGCCGTGGTAAAGATGTTCTGCACCATGAGGGCCATCCAGGCGATGCTGGGACCGCGCAAGTACCACTGATCCGAGGGGATATTGACCCCGAAGGCCCCGACGATGAGCTGGATCAGCCCGCGCGGATCCCCCAGCCAGTTCAGGGCTTGCCACTCGACGCCGAATATGCCCAGGACCCGATCAAAGATCAGGTTGACGTAGCCGGTCCTCAGGTAGAGCCAGATAAAGATGAGGGTGATGACCACCGAGGAGGTGACGCTGGGCGCGTAAAAGATGGTGCGGAAAAACTGCTTGAAACGCATGGGTGCGTTCAGCAGGACCGCCAGGGCGATGGCGATGGCCGTCTGGGTGGGCGTGACGATGGCCGCGTACCACAGCACGTTGTGCAGAGACTGGAGGAACTCTCTCTGGCCGAAGGCCCTTCGAAAGTTTTCCAGGCCAACCCACTCGGGCCTGGTGTAGATGCCGTAATCGTTAAAGGCAATGTAGAAGGCGAACAGCACCACGCCCACGGTAAAGATCAGGGTGATGATCAGGTAGGGTGCCAGGAAGGCATAGCCGGCCAGCAACTCCCGGCGGCGGCTCTGGTCGGGCCACACGCGGCGCACGGTTCGAGCCGCCAGCACGCCGATGATTGCCGCCGCGACTCCCACGGCGGCGAGGAAGGGGATGCCGGTCGCTCGAACCTCCGCAAGGTAGTTGGGGAGGCTGCGGACCGTCTGCTGGCTGGCCATTACAGGTGCGTTCATCAGCGCCACGACCAACAACACCACCAGGATGACCAGGAACGTGACGACGGCGGCCAGGGTGGCGTTTCCCCCACGAGCCCTTTCTTCTGCTTGCATCAGTACACTCCTCCGGCAAAGGGCGGGGGCCGCCGGGCCCCCGCCCCTACCCACACTGCTACTGCGCGCTATCCAGCGCCATCTGGACTTCCTCGTTGGCCTGGGCAAAGGCTTCGTCAACCGTCTGGTCGCCCAGGTAGACGCGCGACAGGGCCTGGCTCACCGAGTCGTTGATACGGCCGGTGTTGGGGCCCCAGTAGGCGACGCGGCTGTCCTCCAGCAGACCTCCCTGGGCGATGGCCTGGTCCTGCTCGTTCTGGATCAGGTCCGCCTGATCGGGGTGCGTGCTGTAGGCAAAGCCGGTCTGCACGATCTCGGCCTGGTTCTCCGCCGAGGTGATATAGATGGCCAGGGCGGCGGCCGCCGCGGGATAGTCCGTGGCGGCGTTGACGCCGATGGCGTTGGTAAAGATGACGTCGGCGCGGGTGACAGGGCCGGCAGGGATCAGGACGGCTTGCCAGTTCACGTCAGGATAGTCCTGCCGCATAGAGTTCACCATCCAGCCACCTTCCAGCGTCATGCCCACCAACTGCTTGCCGATGGCCTCGCCGCACCAACTGGCGGCGATGTCGGCCGGGACGACCATGCTGCCCTCGGCGTACATGTCCGCCGTGAACTGGGCCATCTCCTTGACTTCGGGCGTGTCCAGCGTGGCCTGGGTCAGGTCGTCGCTGGCAAAGGCGCCGCCGTTGGAAAAGACCATGGGCGCAAAGCGAGCCCAGTCGGCCCCCTGGCAGTAGCCAGCATAGTCGGTGTTTTCGGCGATGGTCTGGGCCGCCGCGCGCATGTCATCCCACGTCCAGTCTTCCGTGGGATAGTCGATGCCTGCCGCGTCAAAGACCTCGGGCAGATAGACGAGCCCCAGGGTGCCCCAGTCCTTGGGCAGGCCGTACGTCTGGCCATCGAGGGTAAAGATGGGCGTCAGTTGGGGAAGGAATTGGTCCGCGCTCACACCTGCCTCGGCCATGTACTCGTCCAGGGGCAGGAGCTGGCCTACGGGGGCAAACGCCGTCATGAGCTGATCGTCGACGTAGAACACGTCGGGCGCCGTGCCGCCGGCCATGGCCGCCTTCAGCCTGGTCTGAAACTCGGCGGGGATGGGTTCGTAGTTGACCGTCACGCCAGGGCATACTTCCTGGAAGCGCAAGATCGAGTCGCGATAGATCTGCTGCTCGGTCTGGTCTCCCCAGCCCGAGAAGGTGATGCTGGCGCCCTCTTCGACGGCGACTGGGCACTCGCCAGCGGCAGCCCCGCCTTCGGCGGGCGTTTCCTCAATCACGCCACCAGCTTCCGGCGTTTCCTGTACCGCGCCCCCCGGAGCCTCGTTGGTCGCGCCGCAGGCGGCAACCAGGAGCATTACGATCAGCAGAATGCTGGTCAAGCCAAACCACTTGTTCTTCATGTTCCTCTCCTCTCAAGCTTGATAGAAGTTAGAATCGGTTCCAAGGGTCCGGTTCTTGGTTTAGCGCATCACCTCCTTTTTACAGCCATCATGACGTACGATAGGTCATATCTTTGCCTGACCGTCTTGAGCTGCCTGCGCCAGGCGAGCGCGCAGGTCGGCCCAGTTCACATTCTCGAGGCTGGGCAAAACCACGTGGGCCTCGCCGACACGCTCGGCCGGACCCAGCCCCACTGCCCACATTCCGGCCGCGAGGGCGGCCTCTATGCCCGATTCGGCATCCTCAAAGACGACGCACTCTTCCGGCGGAACCCCAAGTTGTTGCGCGGCAAACAGAAACAGGTCGGGCGCCGGCTTGTGCTTCTCGACGCTGTGCCCGTCGGCAATGGCGTCCACCATCTCGCCCAGGCCGAGGCGCTCGACGACCGTGCGGGCGTTCTTGCTGGCAGAGCCAATGGCGACCTTGTATCCCTGGGCCCGCAGCTCGTGGAGGAGCGACAAGGCGCCGGGCAACAGGTTCTCGGCGCCAAGCTCTTCCAGGTAACCCTGGTAGTAGCGGTTCTTGCGGGCCATCATCGCCTGGATCTCGTCCTCCGTGGCGGGACGATCGCCCAACACCAGCAGCAGCGACTCGCGCCGGGAAATGCCGCGCAGCGCTTCGTTGGCAACCCGGTCGAAGGGGATTCCCTCCTCGTCGGCCAGCCGTTTCCAGCTCCGGTAATGGAGATCGGACGTGTCGGTCAGCACCCCATCCAGGTCAAAGATCACGCCCCGTATCCGGCCATCGCCGGTTTCCGCCCTCGGGGGCCGGTAGCCTCCGGCCCGCTCCCGTTCCTCCTCGCTCTGGTGCTTCTGGAGGTCAAAGTCGTGCCACTGCCCCCTATACTTGACGCGAAAGCGCAGGCGGGACCATTGTGTGGGCAGGCGGGGGTTGGCCACCGGCCCTTCCGGCGTGAACTCTACTCCGCCAAAGCCAAAGACGAGGGTCTGCCACAGGGCCCCCGCCGCGGCGGCGTGGATGCCGTCGGGTGTGTTGCCGCGCAGGTTTTCCAGGTCCATATAGGCCGTCCGCCAGAAGTGTTTGTACGCTTCCTGGGGATTGCCCATCTCGCTGGCCAGGATGGCGTGGATGGCCGGGCCGAGGGAAGAGCCGTAGCTATGGTCGGTGCGCGGGTTGTAATAGTCCCAGTTGACGGCCAGGGTTGTGTGGTCGTACTCGCCCTCGTCCCGGAGCAGGAAGAGCAGCATCAGGACGTCGGCCTGCTTGATGACCTGTGCCGCGTTGGAGCCCTCGATGCCCAGGATGGCGTGCATGGAGCGGGTGCGCGGCTCATAGTCCTCCAGGTTCACGTCTTCCAGGTCGAAAAAGCCCTCGAACTGCTCGATGAGCCCCGACTCGGGGTCGTGGGGCACGAACATGCAGCCGGCGACGTCGGCCCAGTGTTGCAGGCGCTCCGGTGTCAGATCCAACCGGCGCTCCAACTCGCCGGCGCGGTCGGGGTCGTGCCGGCGCAGCCAGGCCAGCAGCTCCAGGGCCTTTTCCAGGTGCCACTTGACCAGGCGGTTGGTGAAGGCATTGTTGTCCACGTGGTCGTGATACTCGTCGGGCCCGATGACGTTCGAGATCTCGTACCGGTCCCGCTCCTCGTCATACTCGACCCGGCTCCCCCAGAAGGCCGCCGTCTCGAGGACGACGGGGGCGCCCTTCGCCGACATCCACTCGTCGTCGCCGGTGGCCTGCCAGTACTGCCAGGCGGCATAGGCCACGTCGGCCGAGATGTGCTGCTCGATCTCGCCCGGCCAGATCCGCACCAGCTCCTTGCCCTCCGGATCGAGAACCCAGGGGGGCGTGACGTCGTCGCCGGTGGCGGCGCTCTCCCAGGCGATCATGGCGCCTTCGTAGCCGGCCTGCTCCGCCTTGCGGCGGGCGCCGGGCAGGGTGTGGTAGCGGTAGCTCAACAGGTTGCGGGCGATCTCGGGCTGCGTGTAGGTGAGGAAGGGCAGGATGAACAGCTCGGTGTCCCAGAAGACGTGGCCGCGATAGCCCAAGCCCGAGAGGGTCTTGGCGGCGATGCTGACGCGGTCGTCGCGGCGGGGGGCGGCGATGAGCGTCTGGAAGAGGCAGTAGCGGATGGCGGCCTGATCCTCGACGTCGCCCTCGACGACCACGTCGCTGTCGCGCCAGGTCTCGGCCCACGCCCTCTCTTGCGCGGCCAACAGCTCCTCGTAGGCCGCCGGACGCCGCAGCCCCTGGCGTGCTTTTGCCAGGGGCTGTTCGGTATCGCGCGAGGTGAACACCGTGACGAGCTTGGTCAGGGTGACGGTTTGCTCGGGGCGAGCCTGGAAGTGCGCTTGCAGCATGGGGTAGCCGGGGCAGCTCTGGCTCTGCACCTGCGCTCCTTCGGCGCCTGCCACGCCGAGGCCCACGGCCATGCCCAGCTCGATGCCCGAATGGCGGGTGAGGAGGCCCAGCCAGGCGCTGCCGGCCTCGCCGCCCTGCTCGGTCGTGGTCCAATGCAGCAGGCCGTCGTTGTCCGGGTAGGCGTTCAGCCCGGCCTGGACCTGCACCTTGCAGGCCGAATCCAGGGCCGTAACCTGGCAGCGGACGGCCAATTGGTGGGGGTCCGCCAGGCTGGCAAAGCGCTCGAAACGGAGGTCGACGGTGCGGCCGGCCGGGCTCTGCCAGCGAACGTCACGGCTCAACACGCCACGGCGCATGTCCAGGCGGCGCCGGTAGCGCAACACCTTGCCCCGGTCCATGCGAAAGGCCTCGCCCTCGACCACAATGGAGAGGGAGGTCCAGTCGGGGGCGTTGGCCAGCTCGGTGTTCGCCGGCGGAAGGTCGTCGTAAACGCCGTGGATGAGCGTCGCAGGGCTCGCGCCCGGATATCCCTCCTCGAAGGAGCCGCGGGTGCCCAGGTATCCGTTGCCCAGGGTAAAGACTGTTTCTTTATGAAGCAGATCCTCTGGAATAAACGTCTCTTCGGTGACAAGCCAATCGGTCACAGAACCGTCCTTTCAGAAGTCGTGCGCCTCATCTGGAGCCCTGGCAAGGCATCTGGAACGCAGTGAAACGGCGGCGACCAGGATGAACAGAAGGGCGCCAGGCGCTTCCGGCTTTTATTGTAGCACAGTCCGACGCGCAGCGATGCGGTTATGCGTTGGAATCCACGCTGGGTTGCGTTGGACTGGGTCGCAATAACGTTGGAGTAGGCTTTATGTCGTAGTATTGATTTTAGTGCTGGCCTTGCCCGACATTGGGAGCCGTTGAATGACGCACGATCAGCCTGGGCTTGAGCAAGGACGTCGGCGGCGACGTTGTTTCCCCCTGCAGCATGCCCAGCAGGGTGTGCACCACCTCTTCGCCTGCCTGGGCGATGGGCTGGCGCACGCTGGTCAGAGAGGGACGCAGATAGCCGGTGATGGGCGAGTCGTCGAACCCGGTCACGGCCAGCTCGCGGCCCACTTCCAGTCCGCCATCGGCGGCGGCGTTCATGGCGCCCATGGCCATCAGGTCGGCGAGAGCGGTGATGGCCGTCGGGCGGTCGTCGGGTGGCAAGCTCAGCAACCTGGCGGTGGCCTCGTATGCCTCGTAATAATCGTTCTCGATGCGGACGATCCAGGCTGGATGGATGGGCAGCCCGGCCTCTTCCATGGCGCGGCGAAAGCCGGACAGGCGCAGTTGGCCGGTGCTGGAGCTTTCGGGCCAGCACAGGCAGGCGATGCGCCGGTGCCCCAGCCCGTGAAGGTGCTCCACCACCTGGCGCAAGCCGTCGGCGCCGTCCACGTCCACCCAGGCAAACTTCCAGTCGGGATTGGCCCGGCCAAAGGCAACAAATGGAAAGTCAATATCCGTCAGGTAACGGATGCGAGGATCATCGTAGGTGGTGTTCGACAGAATAAAGCCGTCTACCCGGCCGCTGGCTACCATCTCGCGGTAGGGCAGCAGCTCGTCGGTGGGGTCGGTAGAGGGAAAAGCCAGGACGTGAAAGTCTCGCCCGGCCGCGGCCTCGGCCATGCTCTGCAAAAACTTTTCCAGGATGGGGTTGAACTGATTGGCGGGCACCGGAATCCAGGAATAGCCGATCATGCGGCTCTGCCCGGCCTTCAGGCCCCGGGCTATGACGCTCGGCCGGTAGCCGAGTCGCTCCACCGCGGCTACCACGCGCTGGCGCGTTTCCGCGCTGACGTTGCCACTTTCGTTCAGTACGTACGATACCGTGGCCGTCGACACACCCGCTTCGCGGGCAACGTCCTTGATGGTCGGCATCTCTTCCCTCAAGCGTAGCCGGTGCAATGCCGGAGCAGTGCCAAGCAACACAACGACCGGTCTTGGTTAATCGTTTAAATTATACCACGTTCCTGTTCTATTGTCAATACCCAGTTTCTATTCGCCGCTATGTGTGGTATAATCGAGGCACACCACGTTGGATGGATTGTGAGGTGGCATGAACAGGCGCTTGGCACTTCGTGGGTCGCTCCTGGCCGTCGGGCTGCTGGTCCTGCTGGCGGCCGGCGTCCTCCTTTCGTTTTTCCTGCTCCCGGCTCCCCAGGTGGCCGTGGTGCGCGTAGAGGGCGACATCTGGGGCTCCTACGCCACGGTCCTGCGCGACGCCCTGGACCAGGTGGCCCAGGACCGGGCCGTGCGCGCCGTGGTGCTCGATATCAGCAGCCCCGGGGGAGAGGTAACGGCCAGCGAGGACCTGGACTACCAGGTCCTGGCCCTGCGCCGGGAAAGGCCGGTGGTGGCCTCCATCGGCGAGATGGCGGCCAGCGGCGCCTATTACCTGGCCGCCGCGGCCGATACCATCTATGCCAAGCCGGGCTCGACGGTGGGCAACATCGGCGTCATCTCGATCCTGCCCGATCCCGACGTGGTGGACGAAAAGATCATCACCAGCGGGCCGTTCAAGCTGTCGGGCGGCTCGCACATGGACGCCATTCGCCAGATCGAGATGCTGAAACAGACCTTCCTGGCAGCCATCCTTGCGCAGCGCGGAGACCGGCTCCAGGTGGCGCCCGAGGTGCTTTCGGAGGGGAACGTCTACGTTGGGCTGCGCGCCCAACAGATGGGCCTGGTGGACGAGATCGGCTCGCGCTCCGACGCCATACGGGCGGCGGCGCGCCTGGCCGGCCTGCGCCGCTACGAGGTGGTGGACCTGACACCCGAGCTACCCGAGGCCATGGACATCTTTGGCCTGCGGCTAGAGGGGGTCAAGACCGCTGCGGTCCTGGCCGCCCCTCCCGAGAATCTACTGCCCGGCTTTTACTACCGCTACGTGGATCCCCTGCCCTGACGGGGCGGGATTGAGGTGCGAACTGTGAAAAAGCTTGCCTTCGTGCTCATCGCCGTGGCGCTGCTCCTCCTGCCCCTTGCCGCCCGCTGGCTCTATCACTACGATGTGGGAGCGGGCAGCCGGCGGCCGGCCATCGCACAGCCGGATCTGTCGCAGGTTGTCGAGCCCGCCCTGGCAGCCCGGGACTTTCAGGATGAACCAGGGGCCGCCACGCCGGGCATCGTCGTGATGGATCAGGCTCACGACAACCGCGTGCGAACGTCCGAGCTGGCCGTCCTCCAGGCCCGGCTGGCGACCCGCGGTCAGAGCCTGGAGCCCCTGGCCGACGCCGCCAAACTGGGCGACTGCCTGCGCTATGCCCGGGCGCTCATCATCGCCTCGCCCGGGACCCCGTGGAAAGCCGGCGAGATCGAGGAGGTGGCCAGGTTCGTGGAGAAGGGCGGCCGGCTGCTGCTGATCACCGATCCGTCGCGCTACGACGTGCTGTACGACGAGTGGGGGTCCTTTTCGGCGCTGGACGCCGACGTAGCGCACATCAACGACCTGGCGGCCCGCTTTGGCCTGTTCTTTCAGTCCGACTACCTGTACAACACGCTGGACAACGAGGGCAACTATCGCCACATCCGCCTGACCGACTTTGCCTCGCACCCTCTCACCGAAGGGCTGGAACAGGTTGTGCTGCCGGGCACGCACTCTATCGCCTCCGCCGAGGAAGGGGCCCTGGTGTGGGCCGGGGGAGAGACGCGCTCCAGCAGCAGCGAGCGCACGGGCAGCCTGACCGTCGCCGCCCTGGCAGCCGGCGGGCAGGTGCTGGGCCTGGGTGACCTGTCGTTCTTGCAGGAGCCCTACAACACCCTCTACGACAACGACCGCTTTATCGCCAACATCGCCGACCTGCTCGCCGGCGCCGAGCGCCGCTACGAGCTGGAGGACTTTCCGTTCTTTTTCGACGACGAGGTGGATCTGGTCTATGCCGGCGAACCCCTCCTGAAGGCCGACGTGATATCGGCGGCGAGTGACCTTCAGGATCTCCTGGGCGAGCGGGGCCTGCGGCCGGCGCTGCGGGCGGAGGAGGACGGGGACCGCGACACGGTGCTCCTGGGCCTCTTTGAAGGGGCAGGCGAGGCCGGGCCTTACCTTTCGGATCTTGGGGTCACGCTGGTCGTCTCGCCGACCGGCGAGATGGAGGAGGACGGCGAGGAGCGCGCAGCGGAGGACGACGGCGAGGACGCCGAGCCTGCCGTGGATCGCATCGAGATCGAGGGCGTGGGGCAGATCCCGGCCAGGGGCAGCGCCCTGCTGGCCCTCCAGGAGGAGGGCGACCGGCAGGTGCTGCTGATCCTGGCCGGCGGCGCGGAGACGCTGGTCAGCCTGGTCGGGCGCCTGGCCGCGGGCAACCTGGAGGGCTGCCTGTTCGGCCAGGATGGCGAGCTGGCCCTGTGCCCCGTAGAAGAGGCTGAAACCCCCGACGAGCGGGAAGAGCCGCCGGAAGCCGGGGAGGAGCCGGCCTCGCCGGAGGGTGAGGAGGAGCCGGCTGTGCCGGGAGGCGAGGAGCCGCCGGCCGGTGCGGGCGCCAGCATCATGGTCATCTCCCTCGATACGGGCGAGGGCCGCTACGACAGCATGACCGGGATTGACGACTTTCAGCGCATCCTGGATGAGCACTTTGCGGTGACCACCTGGAGCAAGGCCGAGGATGGGACGCCCCAGGTCGCTGACCTGCGGGACCATGACCTGGTCATCTGGACGGCGGGGGACTTTCCGGATGCCTTTGGCGAGGCGGAGAGCGGGCTGCTCTTTGCCCTTATGCTCGAGGAGATCCCGGTGCTGGTCTCGGGTGCCTACATCGGCAGCGCCGACGAACAGGCGGTGCAGCGCGACCTCCAGGTCGAGGACGCCTCTCATCCCCTGGCCCAGGGCTTTGGCGCCGGCGAGGTGATCCCCTTTGTCGAGGCGCCCTCGGGCAGCGAATACGAGATCGACGTCCTGACGGACCTGGCCGATGACGAGACCGACGTGGTCCTGGTCCGGGGGCCGGGAAGCGAGGCGAGCGGTGTGCCCTCCCTGGCCGTCATGTCCGACGCCGTCAGCAACACGCGGGTGGTGTTTGCCGGCTTTCCCATCTATCTGCTGCCCGAGCCGGCAAAATCGCGGCTGGTTCTGAACACGGTGTCGTGGATGTTGAGCCCGGGGCAGGGATAGGAGGCGAGACGGTGATAAAGATCTTGGTCGTCGACGGCAACGCGGCCTTTGCCACCATGCTCCAGGAGATGCTCGAGACCGAGGGCGGCTATCACGTGCGCGTCGCGCCCGGGGGCAGCAGCGCCCTGGCGGCCCTGGAGAGGGATCGCTTCGATCTGACCATCGTGGACATGGACCTGGATCCCGAAGAGATGGACTACCGCGAGCTGATCCGCCGCATCCGGCGGGTGCTGCCCGGTATGCGCCTGGTGTTGATTCCCCTCATGGGCCAGGCCGTTCCGCCCGAGGCCCACGAGCTGAACATCCAGGGCACGCTTTCCAAGCCGTTTTTCGCCGACGACCTGCTGCCGCGCATCCAGGCGGCCCTGTCGGCGCCCGTCGCTGCCGTGCCACCCGCGGCTCCGGCGCCCGCCGCCACACCCGCAGCCCCGCCGGCGGCGTCGCGCCCCGGTGCGCGGGCGGGCGATGCGCTGCCGGCCTCGCGCGTCCAGTCGCTCCTGCTGGAGCTGGCCCGCGAAACGCGGGCCGACCTGGTGGCGGTCCTGTCCATGCAGGGCGGCGGCCGCGTTGTGGCCCAGGTGGGCAGCCGGGGTAAGGGCACGGCCGAGTCGCTGGCCGAGCCGTGCCTGGCGGCGCTGCGCGCGGCGCAGCGCCTGGGGCGCCTTCTCCGCCAACCCGACGTGCCCTTTGAGCACAACATGTTCGAGAGCGACTCGTTCCGGTTGTACATGCTGTCCTTGCCCGGCAACCTCTGCCTGTTCCTGGCCGCGCCGTTGCAAGCTCCCCTGGGCGCCGTCCGCCACAACCTGCGCCGCACGGGCCGGCAGTTGGCCGGCATCCCCTTGACGTAAGCTGAATTAAATCCGGGTAGAGCCGAAATCTTAAGATTAGGTCCGGACGGGCGGATTGAGCACACAAGATATAGCGCGCCGAAACTCCCGCCGCCCTAGATCTGGATTGCCCGCGGTTTTGCACCAACGACTATCCGCCCGTCGGGGCGCGACTGGCCCTTGCGCGAAACCCCGGTCTTTGCTACAATGGCTGTGGACTGTAGCAGAGGGGGAGGAGGACACATCTTGCCGGCCTCACGCGACAAAGATGTCGTTGCCGGCCAGAAGTGCACCGCGACAACTTCCAAGCGGGTGTGGCGTTCTGGCCTGTTACCCCTATAAATTGCCTTCACTTTCCTCTACCTCACAGTCCATCATATGTCGTCAGCATCAAGCCGGCATGACCGGCTCATAGTGCACGGAGCTGCACACAAGACTGGGTGCCTGGCACTGCGCCTGAGGGCCAGACGGCCTGCTTGGGCGCGCAAGAACACGGTTATCACGGGGGACGCGTTGGGTTCCAAGGATCTGGACTTGACACCGGATAGGGCACTCGGGGCCGCAAAAAAGCAGTGGCAGGCCGCCCTGGGAGAACTGGAATTGCAGATGACACGCGCCACCTTTGATACCTGGTTGCGCGGGACCGAGGTCATCGCTTGCCAGGAAGATGTGTTTACCGTCCACGTGCGCCATGCCTACGCCGTCGATTGGCTGCAGAACCGGCTCCTGCCGTCCATCAAGGGCACCCTGGAGCGGCACGCCGGCCCCAATGTTCAGGTCATCTTTACCGCCAGTGGTCCGGGAAACGGAGATTATCTCACCCTGGTGCCTGAGCAAGTCCACGACGAAGAGGATGCGGAGGACAGGCCCTCGCCGGAAGGCAACGGCCGCCCCTCCTGCGTGTTGAATCCCCGTTATACCTTTGACAGCTTTGTCGTCGCCGCCAGCAATCGCCTGGCCCATTCGGCTTCGCTGGCCGTCGCCGAAAACCCGGCCCACGCCTACAACCCGCTGTTCATCTATGGCGGCGCCGGGCTGGGCAAGACGCACCTACTCCACGCCCTGGGGCACGAGGCCGTAAAGCGGGGCCTGTCCGTGCTCTATACCTCGTCGGAGACTTTTACCAACGACCTCATCACCGCCATCCGCGGGCAGCGGACGAAGCGGTTTCGGGCCAAGTACCGGAACAACGACCTGCTCCTCCTCGACGATGTGCAGTTCTTTATCGGCAAGGAGCGCACCCAGGAAGAGTTCTTTCACACGTTCAACGCCCTCCACAGCACGGGCAAGCAGATCGTTCTCTCCTGCGACCGGCCGCCCCGGGCCCTATCGGCCCTGGAGGACCGGCTGCGCTCGCGCCTGGGCTGGGGGCTCATCGCCGACGTGCAGCCACCCGATTTCGAGACGCGCATGGCCATCCTCCGCGCCAAGGCCGAGGCGGCGGGCGTCTACGCCAGCGACGATGTCCTGGCCTTTGTGGCGCGCAAGGTCCCGGGCAGCGTCCGCGAGCTGGAGGGGGCCTTTAACTGCGTCGTGGCTCGCGCGCGCCTGTTCCGGACGCCCCTCGACCTGGAGGTGGCGCACGCAGCCCTGGATCGAATCATGGCCCGCAGCGCGGTTCCATCGCCCGAGCGTATCCTGACCACCGTCGCCAGGCACTATGGCCTCGAGGAAGAGGACCTGACAGGCCCAAGCCGCCGCCGCCAGGTGTCGGTCCCGCGGCAATTGTGCATGTACCTCATCCGCGAGGTGACCGAGACGTCCCTGCCAAAGATAGGCGCGCTGCTGGGCGGGCGAGATCACACGACCGTGCTGCACGGCTGTGAGAAGATTGGTGCCCAGATCGAGAGCGACGAGGATCTGCGGCGCAACTGGCTGACCATCAAGGAGTCGCTCTCCGACAGCAAGGGCTAGCCGGCCGCTTCCAGGGAGGGAAAAACGAGGCCCCACCGGGATGGTGGGGCCTCGGCGGTTTGTGGCTCAGCCCTCCAGGGCTTGCAGCCGCGCCTCCAGGCGGGACTGGCGCTCTTGCTGCTCCGCCAGGCGGTCGCGCTGCTGCTGGACCACGTGGGCGGGCGCCTTGGACGTGAACGATTCGTTGGCCAGCATCCCCTGGGCGCGCCGGATCTCTTGCCGCGTCTCGTCCAGGGCCTTTTGCAGGCGGGCCGTCTCTTGCTCCAGGTCCACCAGGCCGGCCAGGGGCAGGTAGGCCTCCACCCCGTCGGGGGCCACCAGGGCCACGGCCTGGCGCGGCTTCTCGGCCAGCGTCGAGGCCAGCGTCAACTGGGCATCGTCCACCCTGCCCAGGAAGGCGAGGAGCCGCCGCTGCGCCTCCAGCTCTGGCAGGCGGTCGCCGGCGCTGATGATTGCCGCGATGGGCCGGCCGGGCGTCACCTCGTACTCGGCCCGGGCGTTGCGGATCTGGCGGATGAGGTCCATGAGCAGCGCCATGCCGCCCTCGGCCTCCTCGTCGATCTCGCCCTCCGCGGCCTCGGGCCAGGGGGCGATGATGAGAGCTTCGGGCCACCCCTCGCCCTCCGGCCAGGCCGCCTTCAGGTACTGCCAGATCTCTTCGGTGACAAAGGGCATGTAGGGATGCAGCAGCCGCAGGCCGCCGTCCAGGACGCGCACCAGGGTGGCCTGCGCCCTGGCCCGGGCCGCGGGGTCGTCGCCGTAGAGCCGGATCTTGCAGGCCTCGATATACCAGTCGCAGAACTCGTTCCACAAAAAGTCGTTGATGCGCCGCCCGGCCTCCCCATACTGGAAGCTGTCAAACAGGGCGGTCACCTCGCCGATGACCCGGTTGAGCCGCGACACGATCCAGCGGTCTGGCAGCTCGGCCGGTCCCGCCTGCCCGGGGGCCGGCGCGGATTGCAGGTTAGAGATGACAAAGCGGGCCGCGTTCCAGATCTTGTTGGTAAAGTTCCGCGCCCCCTCCAGGCGCCGCGGGTCCAGGTTCATGTCGCTGCCCGGCGTGGAGCTGGTGAGGAGCGTGTAGCGCAGGGCGTCGGCGCCGATGCGGTCAATAAGCTTTAGCGGGTCATACTCCTCGATGTTCTCCATGGACTTGCTGATCTTTTTGCCCGTTTCGTTCCTGACCAGCCCGTGCAGGTAGACCGTCTTGTAGGGCGCCTGGCCCGTCATCTCGATGCCCAGCATCATCTCGCGCGCCACCCAGAAGAACAGGATGTCATAGCCGGTCTCGCGCATGTCGGTCGGGTAAAAGCGCCGCATGTCGTGGGTGTCGTCGGGCCAGCCCAGGGTGCTAAAGGGCCACAGCCCGGAGCTGAACCAGGTGTCCAGGACGTCCGGGTCCTGGCCGATCTGGTCGCTGCCGCAGTGGGCGCAGCGGGTCGGGTCCTCCATCTGGCACGTCTGCTGGCCGCAGTTGTCGCAGTACCAGACCGGGATGCGGTGGCCCCACCAGAGCTGGCGGCTGATGCACCACGGGCGGATGTTTTCCATCCAGTTGTAAAAGCGGCGCTCCTCCCGTTCAGGGATGATGGTCGTCTCGCCCCGGCGCACGGCGTCGATGGCCGCCTCGGCCAGCGGCTTCACGTTCAGGAACCACTGGGTGCTGATGCGCGGCTCGACCACGGTATCGCAGCGCTGGCAGTGGTCGACGCTGTGGTGATAGGGCTCCACCTTGACCAGCAGCCCCTCCTTCTCAAAGTCGCGGACCACGGCGTCGCGGGCCTCGTAGCGGTCCATGCCCTCGTAGGGGCCCGCCAGCTCGTTCATCGTGGCGGTGTCGGTCAGGACCGTGATGGCCTCCAGCCCGTGGCGCAGCCCCACCTCGTAGTCGTCGGGGTCGTGGGCGGGCGTGATCTTGACCGCCCCCGTCCCAAACTCCGGATCGACGAACTCGTCGGCCAGGATGGGGATGCGCCGGCCCATGATGGGCAGGACCGCCGTGCGGCCGATGAGGCGCGCAAAGCGCTCGTGCCCCTTGTGGGTCGCCACGGCCACGTCGCCCATGATGGTCTCGGGCCGGGCGGTGGCCATCTCGATGAACTCGGTGGCACCCTCGGCCCAGCGTCCGCTGCCCCACGGGTGCTCGGGCCCCTGCCAGTCGTCGTTCACGATGGGGTAGCGTATGGTCCACAGGTGGTCGTCGTGCTCCTGGGCGATGGCCTCCAGGTCCGAGATGGCGCTCTCGCAGCGCGGGCACCAGTTCACCAGGTAGGCGCCGCGATAGATGAGCCCCTTCTCGTAGAGACGCACAAAGGCGGTGCGCACGGCCCGGCTCAGGCCGTTGTCCAGGGTAAAGCGCTCCCGCTCCCAGTCACAGCTCACGCCCAGGCGCTTGTGCTGCTGGGTGATGCGCGCGTGATAGATGTCCTTCCACTCCCAGACCTTTTCCACGAACCGCTCGCGCCCCAGGTCCTGGCGCGTGATGCCCTGCCGGGCAAGCTCGCGCTCCACCACGTTCTGGGTGGCGATGCCGGCGTGGTCGCTGCCCGGCAGGTAGAGCGCCTCGTAGCCCCGCATGCGATAGTAGCGCGTCATCAGGTCCTCGACGGCGGCGGTCATGGCGTGGCCCAGGTGCAGCGCGCCGGTGACGTTGGGCGGCGGCATGGTGATGCACCACGCCGGGCCATCGGCCCGGGCCAGCCCTGTTGCCAGGAGAGTCTCGGGCCTGAAGTACCCCTTCGACTCCCACCACTCGTACAAGCGACGCTCGGTGGTGTCAGGATCGTAGGTTTTGTCCATGTCTGTAGTTGTCCTTTGGTTCATTTTCGTTCCTTTCCCAAGAGGTTGGGCCGATAGGCCGACAGACGCTTTCTGGACGTTAACGTCAGCGTCGTCCATCGTCACCACCTCCTTTCCTGGCCACGACGATCAGTCGCTTGCTTCCGGCAGTATACGGGCTGCCGTCCACGTCGCCATAGAGAGCCAGGGGCTCCAGGTCTGCACGCCGCAGCATGGCCGTTATTTCGGGTGCGGCGTAGTGGCGCACCGAGTGGGTGATGCTCTCGGCCCGCCCGTCCTCCAGCCACGTGTACGTGGTCGTACAGCGGCTGGTCACCGGGTCAAAGTGCGTCTCTTCCAGGATGGTTGCCTCGCCGTACCTCTGCGACGACGCCGGACGGAGCTCGCCACCATGCGCCTGGCGGTCGCGGTTCGGCAGGTCCAGGAACAGGGCGCCACCCGGCCGCAGGATGCCACAGATCTGGCGCAGCACCCCCTCGTTTTCGGCCTCGTCAAAGTATCCGAAGCTGGTGAACAGGCTGACACAGGCATCGAACTCTTGCCCGAAGGGCAGGAAGCGCATGTCGCCCAGGACCCACGCGGCCTTGTCCGTGGCTTCCCGGGCGGCCTCCCGCGCCCGGCCCAGGAGAACTGCCGAGCGATCGAGGCCGGCGACGCTGTAGCCCAGGCGCGCCAGGATCACGGCGTGGCGGCCCTGGCCGCAGCCCAGGTCCAGGATGCGGGCGCCAGGCCTGGGATCGAGGAGCGCCAGGACCCCGGCCACCTCCTGATCGGTCCCTTCCGGCGTCACCTTTGTGGCGAACAGCCGCAGGTATAGATCTCCGAAGTACGTCTCCCACCAGCTCATTACTCTTCTCGCACTGTAGGGGCGAACCCTTGCGGTTGCCCAACCCTTGCGGTCGCCCTGTTGGGCAGGTGCAAGACCTGCCCCTACCCCGAATGATTGAGGTGATACGTATAAAAAAAGCCCTTTCGCCGACAAGGACGAAAGGGACACCTCTCGCGGTACCACCCTGCTTAGCGCTCGGCTCCGGCCTGCAGCCACCAGCCCGGTCTTTCGCCGACCGCTCACTCTAAGGCGTTAACGGGCCTGCCCGTGCTGATTTACGCGGCACTCGACCTTCAACCAGCCAGCTCCCAGGCGACCTTCGGCGGATGGCTACTGTAGGGGGCTTGCAGCCGGTGACCCCCCTCTCTGCCCAGTCGTTCACCAGGGCCCGTCCGCCTACTCCTCCTGCTCGTCGCTTTGTTTTGCCTATGTCGATATCGGTCGGGGCGAGCCCGGCAACAGACGCCCGGCCCCCCGCTGTTGGGCGAAATTATATCCGACTTTCACGTATCTGTCAAGTGGGTTTGACAGATGACCACCCATGAAGTATAATCCGTTCGTTTGCAAGAACTCGAGCCTGCGAGCGAACCATTGGAGGAAGCGCAGAAGAGATATGAGAACGAGAAATAATGTCCTCATGATCGCAATCCTCATCCTGGCGATCATTGCCGTGTACGTGGACCTGCCCAACAGCCCCGGATTGCACATTGGGCCCCTGCAACAGGACTTTCGGATTCGCCAGGGCCTGGACCTACAAGGTGGTTTGCAGGTCCTGCTCCAGGCTGACGTAGAGTCGAGTGCGGATCTGGAGCCGGGTGCCCTCAGCGTGGCGGCGTCCATCATCGAGAACCGCGTCAACGCCCTGGGCGTCGTGGAGCCCCTGGTCCAGACCCAGGGTGAGCAGCGGATCATCGTCGAGCTGCCCGGCATCCAGGATCCAGACGAGGCCATCGCCACCATTCGCGAGACCGGCCTCCTCGAGTTCGTCGACGCCGGCACCCGCTACCTGCCGCCCATGACCGTGGTCCAGACCACCTATCCGCAGCTCGCCTCGCAGGGCGCCGAAACCCACAGCACGGATGGCGAGACGCCCGCCACGGGCACCCCCACCTCCACCCTCGAGATCGAGCCTCCCGCGGAGGCGGTTACGCCCACGGAAGACGAGACGGGAGACGCTGCCGCGGGCGAAGAGACGGCCCCGCCGCCCGACGACCGGCCGGTGGTCACCGACACCGTGTTTGCGACCGTGCTCACGGGCCAGCACCTGCAGTCGGCCTACGTGCAGCGCGACGAGCAGACGGGCGAGTTCCTCATCGGCCTGGAGATGACCGACGAGGGCGCCCAGATCTTTCAGACCTATACCGCGCAGAACATCAACACCTACCTGGCCATCGTCCTGGATAAGGAAGTGATCTCCAGCCCCGTCATCGAGACGGCCATCCCCGAGGGGCGCGCCGTGATCCGGGGCAGCTTTACCCTGGAAAGCGCCCAGCAGTTGGTCATCCAGCTTCGCTACGGCTCGCTGCCCGTGCCCCTCCGCGTGGAAACCACGCGCACCATCGGCCCGACCCTGGGCCAGGACTCGGTGCAGCGCAGCATGCAGGCCGGGATCGTCGGGCTGGGCATCGTCCTGCTGTTCATGCTCATCTACTACCGGTTGCCGGGGCTCCTGGCCGACCTGGCCCTGATCCTCTACGGCCTCCTCAACCTGGCCGTCTACAAGGTGGGCTGGCCCATCCTGCTGGTTATCAGCCTGCTGTTGATCATCAGCTACTTGCTCGACCGGCGGGACGTCTGGCCGCTGGCCCTGGGCGGTGTCCTGCTCGTGGTGACCTTTGGCCTGATGGCCGCCGGCTTCATGGGCGTCACCCTGACCCTGCCGGCCATCACCGGCTTTATCCTCTCCACGGGCATGGCCGTCGACGCCAACATTCTCGTGTTCGAACGGATGAAGGAGGAGCTGCGTGCCGGGCGCAGCCTGGCCTCGGCGATGGAGGCGGGCTTCAGCCGGGCGTGGACCTCCATCCGCGACTCGAACATCTCGACGCTGATCACCTGCGCCATCCTGTTCTACTTTGGCTCGACCTTTGGCGCGGGCACGGTCAAGGGCTTTGCCGTTACCCTGGCCCTGGGTGTGGTTATCAATATGTTCACGGCCATCACCGTGACCCGGACCTTTATGCGCCTGGCCCTGCAGTGGGCCGGTGAGAAGCTCGAAGAGAGCCGCGTCCTGTTGGGCGCCTAGCCGGGCAGGTGAGGGAGGTTTCGCCATGTTTGGAATCGTAGACAAACGACATTGGTACTTTTTGCTGTCGGCATTGATCATTATCCCCGGCCTCATCGCCATGGGATATTCCATCGCCACCTTTGGCTCGCCCATCAAGCTTGGGATCGACTTCACGGGCGGCGCCCTGCTGGAATTGCAGTTCGAGCAGGAGCTCTTGCCAGGCGAGGTGCGCGACGTGTTCGTCGACCGGGACTTTCCCGATACCACCGTGCAGAGCACGGGCGACCGGACCGTATTGATCCGCACCAAGCCGCTGGATCCAGAGACCAAGGATGCGCTGGAAAACGAGCTGGTCAACCGCTTTGGCCCCATGGAAGAGCTGCGGTTCGAGTCGGTGGGTCCGGCCGTCGGCGCTGAGGTTACCCGGGCCGCGGGCATCGCCGTCGGAGTGGCCGCCCTCTTTATCCTGGTGTTCATCATCTTTTCTTTCCGCAAGGTGCCCAATGCCGTGCGCTATGGCGTGTGCGCCATCTCGGCCATGCTCCACGACATCCTGGTCACCCTCGGGCTCTTTTCCATCGCCAGCCTGACCCTCAACTGGCAGGCCGATGCCCTGTTCCTCACGGCCCTGCTGACGGTCATTGGCTTTAGCGTGCAGGACACCATCGTGGTGTTCGACCGCATCAGGGAAAACATTCCCAAGCGGCGCGGCGAATCCTTCGAGACCGTGGTCAACCGCAGCCTCCTGGAGACCATCCACCGCTCGCTGGCCACGCAGCTCAACGCCATCTTTGTGCTCGTCGCGCTGCTGCTCCTGGGTGGTGCGACGATGAAGCAGTTCATCGCCGTGCTGCTGGTCGGCCTGCTGTCGGGCACCTATTCTTCCATCTTTACCGCCGTGCCCCTCCTCGTCGTCTGGGAGACCGGGAAGCTCATCGGCCGGCCGCGCGAGGCCATGGCCTGACGGCGAAAGACGCGGCCCGGCAAGGGTTGCGAACCGGGGCATGAGAAATGTCGTTCTACCTTGACCGTCCGCTAAACCTGGCCCATCGGGGCGCCAGCCACGAGGCTCCGGCCAACACGCTGGCCGCTTTCCTGCTGGCCCAGGAGCTGGGCGCCGATGGCGTCGAGCTGGACGTGCAGCTCACGCGAGACGGCGAGCTGGTGGTCATCCACGACCTGGCGGTGGACGCCACCACGGACGGCCACGGGCCAGTCTGCGAAAAGACCCTGGCCGAGCTAAAGGCGTTGGACGCCGGTTCCTGGTTCGACCCGGACTTTGCCGGGCAAAGAATCCCGACCCTGCAAGAGGTCGTCGATGCGGTGGGCCGGCGCCTGCTGATCAACATCGAGCTCAAGACCGAAAACAGGCGGGACGACGGCCTGGCCCTGGCCGTGGTGCGCCTGGTGGAGGAGAACCACCTGGCGGATCGGGTGGTCATCTCGTCCTTCAACCCCCTGGCCCTGTGGCGGGTGCGCCGGCTGAACCCCTGGATCCCCGTGGGCATGCTCTACTGCGAGGGCTTGCCCTTTTTCCTGACCCGGCCGTGGCTGCGCCACCTGGTGCGTCCCGACGCCATGCACCCGGAGTGGAAGATGGTGGACGCGGACTATGTTCGGTGGGCCCGGAAGCGCGGCTACCGGGTGCACACCTGGACGGTGGACGACCCGGGCCGGATGTGGCAATTGGTTGAGGCGGGGGTGGACATAATCATCACCAACCGCCCGGACCTGTTGCGGCAGGTGCTCCAGGCCGGGCACGAACCTGGCGCGACGCACGAGCCGCACCCGGGAGGGAGATGAGCTGTGCCGGAAGAAGTTCAGATCGACGACCTGGTTCGGCTGCGCAAGCCCCACCCCTGTGGCAGCTACGAGTGGCGCGTGGTGCGCGTGGGCGCCGACATCGGCCTGAAGTGCCAGGTGTGCGGCCGGCGCATCCTCCTCGATAGAAGCACGTTCAAGAAGCGGGTAAAAACGGTCATCCACCGCTCGGATGACCCGGGCGCCTGATGCCGGCCTACGAGGCGAAATAGGCCAGCGCCAACCGCACCTTTTCTTCCAGGGCCAGCGGCTCGCGGGGCAGGTTGCGGATGGCTTCCTGCGCCTCGGCCACGCTGTAGCCCAGGCTCGTCAGGGCGGCGATGAGATCCGCATCGGCCTGAATGGCGGCCAGGGACGGCACGCCGAGCTCGGCCGGCTCTCCCACCTTGTCCTTGAGATCAAACACCAGTTTGCGGGCCGTCTTTGGCCCGATCCCCGGCACGTGGCCCAGGGCGGCCACGTCCTCCTGGGCAATGGCCGCCCGGAACCGCTCGGGCGTGAGGGCCGAGAGCAGCGCCAGGGCCACTCGCGGGCCAATGCCTGGCACGGTCTGCACCAGGCGAAACGTGGCCAGCTCCTCTTCGGTGCGAAAGCCGTAGAGGGCCATCTCGTTTTCGCGGACCTGGAGATGGGTGAACAGGAGGATCTCGTCTCCCGTCGAACCCAGGGCGCCGATGGCAGCGGGTGGGACAAACACCTGGAACCCCACGCCGCCCACGTCGAGGACGACGAAATCCTTGCTCGTAAAGCTGAGGATGCCCCGCAGGCTGGCAATCATCTCTGGCCCTCGCTGTTTTCTCTCCCCATCTCCTCTGGATCTGCCGGGCCTGCCTAGCGCTGGGCGCTGTCGAGCAGGGCCGACATGGTCGCCGAGTGGATGTGGCACACGGCCACGGCCACGGCATCGGCCGCGTCGTCGGGCTGAGGCACCGACTCCAGGTTGAGGAGCATGGTGACCATCTGTTGCACCTGCTGCTTGTCGGCCCCGCCGTAACCGGCGATGGCCTGCTTGACCTGGAGCGGCTTGTACTCGTAGATGGGCAGACCCGCATCGGCGAGGGCCAGCAGCGTGACGCCGCGGGCGTGGCCCACCGAGAGGGCCGTGCGCGCGTTGCGGCTGAAGAACAGCTCTTCCACGGCGGCGGCGTCGGGCCGGTGCTCCCGCGCGATATCGGACAGGCCGCGATAGACTATTTGGAGGCGAGCCGGCAGAGGCTGGTCCGGCGACGTGGTGATGACGCCACAGTCCACCAGGACCAGCCCCCCCTCCTCGGTTTCGCGCACCAGTCCGTAGCCGGTGATGGCCGTTCCGGGATCGATGCCCAGGACGAGCACTATTCCTGTTCCTCGTACTTGGCCATCAACTCGTCCGTGATGTCCAGGTTGGAATACACATCCTGGACGTCGTCGATCTCCTCCAGGCTCGAGATCAGGGTCATGTTCTGGAAGGCTTGCTTCTCGTCGAGGCTGACCGTGGTCTTGGGGACCATGGTCAGCTCGGCCGTGTCGATCTTGAGCCCGCGAAGCTGCAGCCCTTCGCGGATGATCTGGAAATCGCTGGGCTCGGCATAGATCTCGACCATGTTGTCGCTGAACACGACGTCGTCGGCGCCGCTCTCCACGGCGATGTCAAAGAGCGTGTCGTGGTCCCTGCCCTCGGTCTCGAGCGAAAAGTAGCTCTTTTGCTCGAACTGCCAGGCAACGCTGCCGGCCGCGCCCATGCTACCACCCGCGCGGTTAAACGCCCGCCGGATGTCGGCCAGCGAGCGGTTGCGGTTGTCGGTCACCACCGACACCAAAAAGGCGATCCCATGGGGACCATAGCCCTCGTACATGACCTCTTCCAGCGCTGCCGCGTCCTTGTCGAGGCCCGCGCCGCGGCGGATGGCACGCTCGATGTTTTCCTTGGGCATGTTTTCTGCTCGTGCCTTGTCCACCGCCAGGCGAAGCCGAAAATTGACATCGGGATCAGGCCCCTCGCGAGCCGCGATGGTGATCTCCTTGGCCAGCCTGGTAAACGCCTGCCCTCTCTTGGCGTCGGCCGATGCCTTTTTGCGCTTGATGGTCGCCCATTTCGAATGTCCGCTCAACTTGACCTCCTACCTATCCTCTACGAATACGATTGAATGGCTTCTGTGCCACTGCCCCGGCCGGCAGCCCTCGCGGCGGGCCGCCGGCGCCCGTCCAGGCGCGCCTGGAAAAGGCGCGCGCGATATGCACGTTCTGTGGTTCTGTTATAGGGTGCTCCCGGTCTGCCGCCCACCCCTCAATGTGCTCTGGAACTCGGTGAGGGCGTCCCACTCGGCCGCGGCAGCCAGCCTGGCCTGCTCCGGCCAGGTCGCGGGATCCGCCAGGCGCAACAGGCGTGGGTCGGCCTCCCGCAGGATGGCCTGCAGCCGGTCGGCGTCGGCGGCGGCCAGGGCGGCAAAGGTCCCGACGCCCGCCTCCTGGAGGACGCTTGCGATCTTGGGGCCGATGCCCTCGATGAGCTTCAGGTCGTCGGCGGCGCCAGGCAGCGGGCCTCTGGCCGCAGGCTCCTCCACGATCAAATCCTCGCCCAGGTCTTCGAGCCCGGTGCCCGTGACGTCCTCCGCCCGGACCGAAAACGGCTCTTCCTCCACGGACAGGGTCCCGAAATCGGGCTCATCCATGGCGGGGGGCTCCAGCGTCGGCTCGCCAATCGCCGGGGATATGGCTTCCGGCCCACCCACCGTTGGGGTAACGGGCGGCGCCTCCTCGACGGCTGCCGGGACCCTGGGCGTCTCCCATTCTTCTCCCGGCTCATGGGCGTGTTCGGGCTCCAGCTCGAATTCGACGACGGGAGGCTCCTCTTCCCGCTTGTCGCGGGTCCAGAGCCACCAGAGAAGCCAAACAAGCAGCGCGAGACCGGCAATTGCCAGCACAATCCCGATGACCAAGGCCAACAACACTCTTCCGGACATCATGCTTCCCTCCTCGCTCGATCTAGGCTTTTAGCCCGGCTCCTGGCCGGGCAGACGCTCGTCGATCTCGTCGAAATCGATCCCGCTTCCGCGGAGGACCTTGCGTCCGCGGCCCGCGCCCAGGTCCGGGCCCACGAATCCCTGTTCCTCCAACTGCTCCATGAGGCGCGCGGCCCTGGGGAAGCCGATGCGCAACTGGCGCTGCACGAACGACGTCGACACGGTGCTGCGGCCCTGGATCAGGTCCAGGGCCTGCTCCAACAATTCGTCGCTTTCCTCCTCATCCGCCAGCCCTGCCCAGGGCGGGAAGAGGTGCGGCTGTTCCTCGCTTACCTGCTCCTTGCGCCAGAAATCGCTCAGCCGGTTGATCTCCTGGTCGGAGACAAAGCAACCCTGCAGGCGGATGGGGGCGGCCCTCTGGGGCTCCATGAACAGCATGTCGCCCCGGCCCAGCAGGCTCTCGGCGCCGACCTGGTCCAGGATCACCCGCGAGTCCACCTGGCTCGTGACGGCAAAGCTGATGCGGGCCGGAAAGTTGGCCTTGATGAGCCCTGTCACCACGTCCACGCTTGGGCGCTGGGTGGCGATGACGAGGTGAATGCCCGTGGCGCGGCCCATCTGGGCCAGCCGCGTAATGTGCCGCTCCACCTCGTCAGGCGCGACCATCATCAGGTCGGCCAGCTCGTCGACGATGACGACGAGAGTGGGCAGCGGCTCCTCGTCCTTGCGCCGGATGGCGCGCAGGTTGTACTGCTCCAGGTTGCGCACCCCTGCCTGGTGGAAGAGCTTGTATCGCACGTCCATCTGGCGGGTCACCCACGACAGGGCGCCCACCACCTGTTCGACGTCGACCACGACGGGGCCCACCAGGTGGGGGATGTCATTGTAGCCCACCAGCTCCACCATCTTCGGGTCGACCATGAGCATCTTCAGGTCGGCCGGGCTGTTGTTGAACAACAGGCAACAGACGATGGCGTTGATGCACACGCTCTTGCCCGAGCCCGTGGCACCGGCGATGAGCAGGTGGGGCATCTGGGCCAGGTCGACGGCTGCCGGGTGGCCCGAAACGTCCTCGCCCAGGGCGATGGCCAGCCGGGAGTCGATCTCCTGGAACTCGCGCGACTCGATGACGCGCCGCAGAGAGACAAGCGACACCTTTTCGTTGGGCACCTCCAGCCCGACCACCGGCCGGCCGGGCACGGGCGCCTCGATACGGAGGGGCGCGGCGGACAGGGCCAGGGCCAGGTCGTTGACCAGGTTCGCGATGCGCGCCACCCGCACCCGCTGCTGCCGCACCTCGCCGCCGGCCACTCGCCGCTCGATGTAGCCCGGGTCCAGCCCGAACTGGGTTACCGTGGGCCCCTGGTTGATCTCGACCACCTTGGCCGGCACGCCAAAGCTAAGCAGCGTCTCTTCGATGATCTGCACCTTGCGCCGGACGTCGGTGTCGCCGTATGCCTGGGTCGAAGCCGCGTCCAGCAGGTCGATGGACGGCAGCCCGTCATCCCTGCTCTCCGGCGACCTTGGCTTGCGCGTCCTTTTTCTGGGCTTGGCGCTCTTTTTGACTGTCCCCGGCTCCGGGTCTTGCTCCCACCAGGGGACCTCGGGCACGTCGGGGGGCACAGGGCTGCCCTGGGTGCGGACCCACAGGCGGTTGAACAGGGCCACCACCCGGCGGGCGGGCTGTTGTGCCAGGCCTTGCAGGTCGGGCCAGGCCGGCGCCAGCAGCAGGTAAAGGGCCAGGAAAAAGGCGGCAGCCAGGATCGTCACCGCCAGGGCGGTGCCCAGGCCCTCCACGAGCAGCGTGCCCAGGGCCCAGCCCACGGCACCGCCACCCCGCCCCTGCTCGGCCACGACGAGCGCGCCGTCCACGCCCAGCTCCAGCAGTGCCGGCACGTGGCTGGCCACCAGGGCGACGAGGAGCAAGAGCTCGACGCCGACCCAGGCCGCCGGCGAAGGCGAGAGCTTCCGGGCCAGCTCGTCCCACAGCAATCGCAGCCCCAGCAGCCCCACGCCCAGGGCGACGGCAAAGGCCCCCCAGCCCAGGGCCCGGCGTAGGGCGGTCGCCCACCAGGCCAGGACCGCCCCCGACGAGGCACGGGCAAGCCCCAGCAACGTCAGGATGGCCAGGATGATCAGCAACAGGCCCAGCAGGTCGCGCTGCATCGGCCCCAGCGTGGGGAGCGAGAACTGCCACCCCCGGATGCGGTCCCACGCGGCGGCGACCCCTGATGCTTGCCTGGCCTTGCGACCCCTTGGCCGTGCCATCAACCTCTCCTCATGCCTCGCGCATTTGCCTCAGGCTCAGCCCCAGGCGCTGGTGCGCCGGATCGATGTTCAGGACGCGCACCCGGACCGTGTCGCCTTCGCGCACCACGTTCCGGGGATGCAAGAAACTGCCCTCCGCCAGCTCCGAGATGTGGATCAGCCCTTCCAGGCCCTCTTCCAGGCGCACAAAGGCGCCAAAGCTCACCACGTTGGTGACCAGGCCCTCGACGACCTGCCCGGGTCGGAAGCGGGATCCTACGTCGGCCCAGGGGTTGGGGCGCAGTCGCTTCAGGCTGAGGGCCACCCGCCCCTCTTCGGCGTTGACGCCCAGGACATAGACCCGCACCGGCTGGCCGGGGCCAAGGACGTCGCTGGGGTGGCGGACGCGATCCCACGACAACTCGGAGACGTGGATCAGCCCTTCCACACCGCCCAGGTCGACAAAGGCTCCGAACGTGGTCAAATTGGTGACGGTGCCGTCGCAGATGTCGCCGGGTACCAGATTGTTAAGGATCGTGGCCGGTGCTCGAAAGCTTGACTGCGCGGCCCGCTCGGAGAATACCAGGCGCGCCTGGGGTGGGTCAACCTCGATGATGCGGGCCTCCACCCTGGCGCCAATGTGCCTGGCCAGCTCCGCAACCCGCTGTCGCGGGTCCAATTGCCGGGGCGCTTCGCACAGATGCGAGGCCGGGATAAAGCCCTGTATCCCGTCCCAGTCCACCAGCAGCCCTCCCCGGTTCGCCCCGGTCACCTCCAGGGTAAAGGATTCGCCCCTATCCATCGCCTGTTGGGCTTTTTCCCAGCTCTCCTCCGCGCCGGCTTCCCCGTCCTCGGCGAACTCGTGGAAGCGGTTTGCCGGTCCGCCGTTGGTCTCCAGGTCCAATGTAGACAGGATTTCGTGGGGATCGAGGGGGGCTACCACCTCGGCCGCCACCTCCCCCTGTTCCAGAAGCGACTGCCAATAGCTTTCGTCGATCTGGCTCCACCAGTCCTTCTCGTGTGAGGGTACCAGCCGCAGCTCTGCTTGGTCCATGCCTCTCTGCCTCACCTTTCTTGCTGCCCGGGTCGCCCCAGCGTGCAAAAGGGCGACGTTTGATTATAAAATCGATCTTTTCGCCTGTCAAGGCAACTGCGCGTTGCTGTTGCCGCTTCCCGGGGCCCCTGCATCGCCGGCCGGCGACGCCACGGCGCCCGCCTGCTCCAGGTCAGCCAGGCTGCGGGCCACCTCGGCGATGGCGATGCGTTGCTTGCGATACAGGTCCGACTCGCTCATGGCCAGCCGCCGCGCCACGTCGCGAACCCTCAGCCCGCGGACGAACTTGAGCTCGAGGATGTTGTACAGGATCCACTCCGTGGTGGTCATGCTCCGCTCGCCGGCGGGGCGCAGCCGCTCGATGGCTTCGCCCAGCACGACGCGCAGGGCCTGCACCGGGTTTGCCCCTTGCTCGCGGGCCACGCGCGCCACCACGCGCAGCTCCAGGAGGGGGCTCTCGGTCAGCTTGGGGCCGCCCCAGTAGTGGCTGAGCGCGTCGCGCACCCACTGCTGAAACTCGGGTGAGTAGATGAGCGCGTCTTCCATGATCTGGGTCGTGGGTGTGCCCGCATAGCGCGTGGCATCCTGCCAGCGGTGCAGCCTCTCGATGTTGGGCAGGATGCGGTTCAACGTCTCGAACACGTTCTGCTGCAGGTAGCGGTCCTCCAGTGCATCCTGGGCGCGGCCGGCGAGGGCGTTTACCAGCTCTTGCTCGCCCGGCGCCAGGGCGGGCGCCGGCGAGCGCGCTTCGACGCCCAGGACGCCCAGGCAGACGTCGCCCCCCTCGGCCCGCAGGGGCATGAGCCAGAAATCCTCCCCCGGCAAGAACTTGCCCGCCTCGACTGGATCGTGATTGCTCCCGGTGAGAAGGGCCTCTGGCCCGTTGCCGCAGACCCGCTGCTCCTGGAGAAAGGCCTCGATGGCGGTCCGGTCGCCGCAGTGGGCTTCGAGGCGCTGCTGGCCTTCGTCCATCACGGCCACGAACCCGGTGCGCACCTGCAACAGGTCGCACAGGGCGGCCAGGTTGTTTTCCAGGAAGGCGCGCAGGTCGGCGGTGGTCAGGAGCCGGCGGTCCAGGGTCTGGATCCAGGCGATCTCGTTGCGATCCTGGCGATAGATCAGCCGGTCGATGACGGGCCGGGCGCGATCGATGGCGATCTGCAGCAGCACGATGATGCCCACGACGGACAGGATCAGGACCGTGTCGCGGGGCAGGCCAAAGATGGCCTGCACCTTGGGCACGGCGAGCATGACAAAGAGGACGGCGGCGCCCACCAGCGGCCCGCGGAGCAGGTAATGGATGAGCCGGTGCTTGATCACCCGATCGGGGCTGAGGACGCCAAAGAAGGCGACGCTATAGGCCATGAGGACGATCATGAGCAGCACTGCCGCGTTCCCCACCAGCAAAAAGAGCTGAAGCGCGTAGGTGTGGACCAGGGCCGGGATGCCGGTGAACATCAGGTAGGGAAAGACACCCAGGGCCGGGGCGACAAAGGCGAGCCCCATGTAGGTCATGCGCCGCCGGGAGGCGCGGGTCAGGCAGCGCTTGCGGGCGCGCTGGATGTTGGCCTCGCCCCACAACACGACGACCACAAAGTAGATGCCAAAAATCCAGAACAGGGGGCCGGGCGCCAGGTGTGAGGCTTGCGGGCGATAGATCCCGTCGTACACCACCAGCTCGCTCCAGAGCACCAGGCCCAGGAACAGGGCGCCGGCAATATAGCTCAGGATGAGGGCCACCCGCCGCCATCGGGCCCGCAGGTTCATCGTGGCCAGCAGCGCGTCAGAAAAGTGGAGGTAGGCGGCGGGCACGAAGGCAATGCCCACCCATTGGAACTTGAGCCAGCGAACCGCTGCCGCGGAGCTTTCGACTTCGTACAGCACGACGTCGCCGGCATAGACGATGAGCATGAAGGCCAGCAGCGCGCAAAAACCCCGCACCACGGGGCTGCGCAAGTTGTGGGTCAGGAGATAGGTCAACAGCGAGAACGAGGTGAGGAGGACCGTGGCCGCGAGGACCTGGTTGCTGAGGATCAGACCGCCTGTAATCCACCGGGACAGATCTAGCATGAGCAATGAACCCACATCACCGTTAAACAACCCTGCTTTTCAGCGTGCCGGCTTTGCCTTGGCACGCTGCACACCCGCCCTCCCGGCGCCCTATCGAAGGTTCTGCACAAAAAAGAGGGCAATATCCTGGTTCTGATAGTAATGATCGTTAAAGCCACAGAACTGAAACCCAAGCTTGCGATAAAAGGCCATGGCCGGATAGTTCTTGGTCGTCGCCTCGGCCTGCAGCAGCCGCAGTCCCTGTTCCCTGGCCCACTGGCGTCCATGGCGCATGAGGGCCGTGCCGACGCCCTTGCGCCGGTAAGCGCGGTCGACGGCCAGGTTGGCCACCCAGCCCACCTGCTGCCAGGGATTGGCCAGCATGTCCAGGTAGCCGGCTACCTCTCCGTCCACTTCGGCCGCCAGGAACCCCTCGCCCCGCTGCCAGTCCTCCACCAACTGCTCCAGGTTTCGCGGATAGGCGACCGGCATGCGCCGCGGAAGGCGCACGGTTTGAAAGGCGACGTCCACCTGGGACTCGCCCTCCTGGACCTTCATCTGCCAGACGTGGTCCGTCTCGGACGCGTGGTCCATGCACAGGCAGGCATTCAGGTCGGCCAGCGTTGCCGGGCGAACGATCATTCTTCCCTTCCTTCCAAAGCTACCATGATTTTACCACCCTCGCCCCGAAAAGGCAAGGCCGGGCCGCGCCCCCGTAGGGTCGTGTAAAAGTCTGGAGTGCTACCCACCGGCCTGGCATTTGCTCGCCAGGCATTCGCTCGCCAGGCACTCGCTCGCGCCGCATAACAATCCGGCGCCCCGCGCAGTGGCGGGGCGAAGAAACGCGACCTGGACAGCGGCCCAGCCGGCCCCCTGGCAGAGTGGACAGGTATGTCATTTTGCGCTATAATGGGCCGCAGCCAAGCCGGGGTGATAGAGTGAGGGTGGAGCCAACGCAGACGCTGGACAAGGTCAGCATCGCCGAACAGGCAGGTCGCCTGACCGAGCCGTTCACCATGATGGACCTGGTGCAGATCGACGATCTGACCCTGAGCATTTACCTCTGCCAGGGCACGATGCCCTTTCACCGCCACGTGGACCAGGACGAGCTGTTCCTGGTGCACAGCGGCACCATCAGCCTGGAGACCGACTGGGGCACCGCCGTCCTGCGTCCTGGCGAGCTGGCCGTGGTGCCCAAGGGCGTCGGGCACCGCTCTTCCTCCCTGTTGCGCTCGTACGTACTCCTCGTCCAACCGCGCCTGATGATCAACCGGCGCAACGGATACCGGCGCCTCTTTGCCATCAAGCGCAGCGGGCACATGGAAAAGCTCAGCGTGCCGGCCATGGGCCGCCAGGTGCAGAGCTTTTTCCAGCCGGTACCCCTGGTGCAGTTGGACACCTTTGTCCTGAACCTGACCGTCTGCCAGGGAACCGGTCCCTACTGGCAGGTTGAGAACCAGAGCAGCCTGGTGTTTTGCTACGAGGGCCAGACCGTCCTGGAGAGCCCGGCGGGCCGGACGCCCCTTGGCCAGGGCGAGCTGGTCGTGGTGCCGGTGGGCGTCGCCCACCGCGTCAGCAGCCCCCATCGCGCGATGCTCCTCGGCCTGGAGCGCCGCCAGCCGCCCGACCTACCCCTGCCCGACTGATGGCGGATCTCCCAGCACCCCTGCGCCTGGCGGAGGGCTGCCGGCGCTGCCCGGCCCTGGTTGCCAACCGCTCCCGGATCGTGCACGGCTACGGCCCGCCCCCACCGGGCGACGGGGCAGCCGTGCTGTTCGTCGGCGAGGCGCCGGGCGCCAGGGGCGGCGACGTGACGGGCGTGCCGTTCACCAGCGACCGCTCGGGCGTGCGGCTGCAAGGGGTCCTTATCCGCCTGGGCCTGTCGGCCGAGACCGATCCCCGCGTCCAGCCGCCGCGCCTGCGCTGTTTCGTGACCAACGTGGTGCGCTGCAACCCGCCCGGAAACCGCACGCCGTCCCGCGCCGAGATCGAAAACTGCCTGCCCTACCTGTGGCAGGAGTTCGATCTATGGCAGCCCCGCATCGTGGTGCCCGTGGGCAACGTGGCGGCGCAGGCCATCATCCCCCGGCTGACGGGCCGGCCCGCACCTCCCATCGGTCAGTGCCAGGCCCACGTCCTGGGCAGCCGGCCGCTGGTCGTGCCCATGCGACATCCGGCCCGGTCGCCCAACGCCGACCTGGACCGTTTCGTCGCCGTGATGCAAGAGCTGCTGAGTCAGCTTTCCGCAGCGGGCGCCCGGGGTTCGTAGCAGGCGCACCGGCGCCGGGCGCTACGAACGGGACCGGGGGGCTCACGGCGCGGCTTCCGGCTCCCCCTCCTCCCCGCCGGCCAGCGACTCGCTCCACTTGACGCACACCGCCTCCAGGCCCGCCTCGGCGATCTTTTTGGCGGCGATGGTGGCCAGGACGACCGCCGCCGCGGGCAGGGCATCCAGGCGCGTCACGAGGGTGGGGGCCAGGACCAGCGCCAGGTCCTTGGCGCCGTGCACCAGGGCGTCCATCAGGTCGTCGTGGTCCTCGTTCTTCTTGTTGCACAGCAGGTCGTGGAGCTGTGGCTCGAACCTGATCCACCAGGTGCGCCCCAGGTCCCGGAAAAAGTCCGTGGCCGCCATGGTGGTCTGCGTCTCGGCAAAGGCGGTGTCGGCCACGCCAAAGTTGGTGTCATACTCTTGCGCGGCCGCCAACTGCCCGGTGTCGCCCTCCAGCCTTGCTCTGCCGATGGCTTCTTCGGTGATGCCCAGGACCTCGTACAGGTCCTCCTCCGTCTCGAACCACAGGTTCTCGATCTGTCGTTCCAGTGCTTCGTCTGCCACGTTTCTCTCCTTTTTCCATTGGGCTAGCACCGGCACGGCCAGTTTCGTGCCGGCGTCGCAGTAGAGGGTGTAGGCCAGGCCAAGGGGGTTGCCCATCTCCAGGAACGCGCGGCGCAGTTCCCACAGGATGCGTCCCACCGGCTGGCCCCGCAAGAACCGGGGGAAGAACTCGCGGGCAAAAGCGTGGGCAAAGGTGCTGGTCATGGGGCACTCGGTGCCGATGATCCCCCGGGCGCCCCGCTCCAGGAAGAACGGAACAAAGCCGCCGGATAGGGAGGGCAAGACCTGGGCCGACTCGCACATGTTGAGCAGCACCAGGGGCGCGGCCTCCAGCCGCTCGGGGGCACAGTCCCGCAGCATGGTGAGGGGCACCTGGCCGTAGGTCAGCTTGAGCCACGAATCGCTGACGTCGAACAGCGTCTCCTCCTGGTCCTGAAGCTCGGCGCGCCGCTCGGGGGGCAGGCTGCCGAGGTAGGCGCGGAACTCGCCCAGGAGATCGTCGGCCAGGTCCAGGTCGGTGGCCATGCGCTCGGTGAATCCGTGGCAAAAGAGATACAGCAGCTCGTGCCGGCCCTGGCGCAAGAGGCGCAGCCACTCGGGGCCGCGGTCGGTGAGGGCGTACTCGGCCCTGTCCTGGCCCTCGGCGGCCAGCCCGGCAAAGAGCTGCCGCTGCTCGCGGGCGTTGGCCAGCCTGTCGTTGAGCCCCACGGCCACCCGCAGCCGGTCCCCCAGGCCCATCTCGAACCCGGCGGTGGCCCCCACCTGGAGGAGCTCTTCGGTCAGCAGCTCGATCTCGTAGCGGTACCCCCAGAAGCCATCCAGGGCCACCTCCAGGCTCTCGGCGTTGCCGTCCCACAGGGGGCGATCGTAGACCAGGCCCCAGGGAAAGACGAAATCGCGGGCGCGATGGACCACCTGGAACACGGCCCCCTCGCCCGCTTCGCGGCGGATCCAATCGGCCACGTCGCCGCCGGCGCCGGCCGGGCCCGCTCCGCCGTCAAAGAGCTTGAGGTAGAGCTGGCGCCCCAGGAGGGCCAGGGCCTGGAGCGCCCTCCGGCGTGCCGGCTCGTCGATCTCCACGGCCGCCTGGAAGGGGCGGGAGCGGGCGATGTTGGTGAGCTGGCGGCGGGCCTTGGTCACAAGGTGCACCAGGTCCTCCCGGCGCAGCCGCGCGCGCCAGGGCAGGCGCACCTGGCCCTCCTCGCCTTCCGCGGCCAGCACCAGGTCAAAGCGGTAGCCGCCGGGGGCGTGGTCCACGAGCAGGCTCAGGCGCCGGCCGCCCAGGCCGTCGGGCAATAAATAGTCGCGGTCGCGGGCCGCCAGGAGCAGCCCCTGCTGCGGCTGCGGGCTGCGGGCCGCGCCCCNNAGGCCTGGACCAGGTTGCATCGATAGTAGACGGCGATTTCGATGGTCGCCGGGTCGTCCTCGGCATGGCTGGCGCGCAGGGGGGTGACGGCAAAGGTGGCGATGGGGGAATCGCCGTCGGGTGGCAGCATCAGCGCGTGGGTGGGCTGCGGAATGTCGAAATCGTCCGAGAAGAGGCAGACGTGCAACGGCGTCCCCTCTGCCGTCTCGGGCGCCGGCTCGCGGATGGCCGGGCTGCCGGCCGCGGTCAGCGACTCGGCCCGGCGGCGGCCGAGGTTCACCTGGAGCAGGTAACGGCGTCCCAGTTCCAGCGGACGCTGCTGGGCCAGGGCCTGGCCCTCGGGCGTGGCAAACCAGAAGTTGACCACCCGCGGCCGCGGCTCGCCCCAGACCGTCGTGTAGCTTTCCTGCGCCGCCTCCCGGGGCTCTCGCGGACCCTTGGGCAGCAGGGCCTCGAGGCTTGCCTGCGGGGGGGCGAGGTAAGGGTCCAGCACTTCCCGCGAAACGGTAAAGAGGTCGCCACCGCCGCCACGGCGCACTACCGGCCGCAGGGCGCCGGGCAGCAAGCGCCAGGGCCGGCCCTGGCGCAACAGCACGACGGGTTGGCGGGCCTGCGCCAGGGTGCGCGCCTGGCGGCTGTCCATGGCCTCGACGTTGAGAGCCCGGGCCGGATGGGGGTGGGGCACCACCTCTTGCAGCGGCCGGCCCCAGTCCGCCGGCCCGGCGGCGGCCAGGGCATCGTTCAGCTCCCAGGCGCCCACCACGGCATAGGCCCCGGCACCGGTCTCTACCACGATGTAGGCGCGGCGCGCCTCGTCCAGGGGCATCTCCTTCAGGTCGGCGGCGATGCGCGCCACCGGCGTGCCGGGCCGGGCGAGGACAAAGGGCTGCCCTGCCGGCGCCACCTGTTCCGGGTCCGCCCCGGGAATCAGCTCTTCCATCTATGGAGCCGCCTCCTCGCGAATAACGGGCGCCAGCATCTGGTCCACGGGCGCGTAGCGGTCGGTGAGCAGGACCTGGTCGTCGCCCAACAGCTCCTCCACTTCGGCGTCGCTCAGGAGCTGGCCGGAGAGCAGGGGGAACGCATCCTCCGCCCCGCTGCCCCGGAAGGCTCGCAGGTCGAGGGGCGTGTCGCTGGCGATGAGCACAAAGGTGCTGCGGGTGCTCTGGCGCCAGGTGTCGACGGTGGGCGCCACATAGACGTGGCGAAAGGCCTGGCGCAGGGTGTGGACAAAGGCCCGCAGGAACTCGCCCCGCGGCCCGTCGATGAGGTTGACGACGTACAGGCCGTCGTCCGCCAGCCAGGCGCGAACCCGCACGTCGAACTCTAGCGTCGTCAGGTGGTAGGGAACCGAAAAGTCGTTGAAGGCGTCTCCCATCACCAGGTCATAGGGCTCGTCGGGCTCGCGCTCCATGAAGAGGCGGGCGTCCTCGTTGTGGGTGACGATGCCCGAGTCGTGGGCCAGTCCCAGCCATTCGTAGGCCACCTCCGTGACCCCCGGATCGATCTCGATGACGGTCACGTCGCTGTCGGGATAGAGGTGGGCCAGGTAGCGCGGAAAGGTATAGCCCCCGCCCCCGACAAAGAGGGCGCGGATGTGGTCGTCTCGCTCGGCGCGATAGGTGAGCACCTCGGCGTACACCTGTTCGTAGCCGTACACCAGGTTGGTCGGGTCGTTCAGTGACGTGTAGCTGTGCACCAGGCGGTCGAGGCGCAGGACGCGCACGGTGTCGCCGTCCCGCTCCTCGTCGTGCACGCGAATGCAGAAATAGTTGGTCTGGCGCACGCACGGCCCGCTCAGCCAGCCGGCGTGGACGGCGGTTACCATCGTCGCCGACAGCACCAGCACCGCGGCCAGGGCCCACGGGAGGCGGCGCGGCAGCAGGAACAGGAGGCCCAGGGCCAGGAGCAGCAGGGCCACCCCGGCGACGATGACGTGCGTGCCAAACCACGAGATGAGGAGAAAACCCGTGGCAAAGGTGCCCACGATGCTGCCCATGCTGCCCGCGGCATAGATGCGGCCCACGGTCCGGCCCGTGCGCTCCAGGTCCTGCACGGCCAGCTTGGCGACGATGGGCGAGATGGTGCCCAGGATCAGGCAGGGCAGCAAGAAGAGGGCCGCGGTGAGCACCAGGATTTGCGGGACGATGGGCAAGCCGCCCGTGGCCTGCGGGCCGAGGACGTCCACCGTCAGGATGCCGAGGGACGTGACGCCCGCCAGGCCAAACATGACGCCCAGCAGGCGCAGCGAGGCGCGGCGATCGGCCAGCACGCCGCCCAGGTAGTTGCCCAGGCTAATGCCGGCCAACACCACGCCGATGATGCCCGTCCAGGTGTAGAGCGACACGCCCACGTAGGGGGCGACGATGCGCCCCGCGACCAGCTCGAGGATCATGATGCACGCACTCGAGAAGAAGACGATGAGATTCGGCTGCCATAGCCAGGAGAGCCGCGGTGGCAGAGCGGCGCTCCCTGGAACGGGTGTGGCCGGCAGGTTGGCCTCGCTGCCGGAACGGGTCGGAGTCGAGTCCATCCGGTTTTCAATCCTTCCTGCGCTTCCGGGCCACCATCTCTAACGTAGGGGCGAACCCTTGCGGTCGCCCAACCCTTGCGGTCGCCCAGTCGGGCAGGTGCAAGACCTGCCCCTACCCCTTCAAGCAAACCACAGCCCGCCTATTCTACCGCATTTTGTCTCAACTGTCGAACGGCCGGTGCGGGGGTTGAGGGCAAATTGGTGCTTGCCGAATCGGTGCCTTTGTGGTACACTGTGCCGCACTTGAGGGACTGTGGAATGACCGATCCGTACGGCGCCTATGCGCGCTTTTATGATCTGGACCTGGAGGGCATGGAGGACGATCTGCCCTTCCTGGAGGGCATGGCCGCGCGCTGCGGCTCGCCCCTCCTGGAGCTGGCCTGCGGCACCGGGCGCGCGCTGCTGCCCCTGGCCCGCCGCGGCTTTCAGCTCACCGGCGTGGACGTGTCGCCGGCCATGCTCGCCATCGCCCGCGGGCGGCTCCAGGAGGCCGGCCTGGACGGGCGGGTGCGCCTGGTGCAGCAAGACATGCGGGACCTGGACCTGGGGGGGCGCTTTAACCTGGCCTTTGCCCTGGTCAACTCGTTCTCCCACATGCTGACCCTCGACGACCAGTTGGCCGCCCTGGCGGCCGTGCGGCGCCACCTGGAGCCCGGCGGCATCCTGATCCTCGACCTGTTCAACCCCGACATGGGCCGCCTCCTCGATTTTCGAGGGCACGTGGTCCTGGACAAGCAGATGCACGACCCCGTCACCGGGCACACCATCACGAAATATCGCAGCGAGCAGGTCGACCTGGGGCAGCAGGTCATCGACGTCACCTACGTCATGGACGAGGTGAACGGCGAGGGCGCCCTGCGCCGGACGATCTTTCCCTTTGCCCTCCGCTACTTCTATCGTTTCGAGCTGGAGCTGCTGCTGCGCTATGCCGGGTTCGAGCTGGAAGCCGTCTACGGCTCGTACGATCTAGAGGAGTTTAGCGGCGATAGTCCCAAGATGATCGCCGTCGCCCGCCAACCATGTTGAGTCGACGCACTTTTCTACGGATGGCTGCGCTGGGCGTGGCGGGCCAGTTTCTGGCCGCCTGCCAGGCGCAGAGCATCGTCGGCGACCTGGCGCTGTTCGTCCGGACGGCCACGCCCACGGCCACGCCTACGGCGACTGCCACGGCCACATTGACGCCGACCCTGACGCCAACCCCGACGGCGACGCTGACGCCGACCGCGACCCCGACCGCGACGCCTACGTCCACATCAACGCCCACGTCCACCCCCAGCCCGACCCAGACGCCCACCGCGACCCCCACCGCCACGCCCACGGCGACGCCGGCGCGTGGCCCGCTGACCGCCGTCGCGTTGATCCACGGCCCTTCCCGGGCGCTCATCGTCGACCACGTGCTACAGCGCCTGGACGTCGTCTCGACGCAGGTGCGCGTGGACCTGGGCGAGACCGTTCCCGACCTGCGGAATAATGACGCGGTGATCTTTGCCGGGGGCGAGTACCGGCCCGAGGAATTCGACCTGCCCATCTTTCAGGTCGAACGGGAGCGCATCATGGAGGCCCTCGATGCGCGGGTGCCCATCCTCGGCATCTGCCTGGGCAACCAGCTCCTGGCCCACTGGCTGGGCGGCGAGGTCGTCACCGGGAGCTGGGAGATCGGCTGGCTGCCCATCACTGTCACGGAAGCCGGCCTGGGCGATCCGCTGCTGGCCGGCCTGGGCGAGACCTTTTACGGCTTCCTGTGGCACGGCGACCTGATCAAGCGCCTGCCCGAAAATGCCGTCATCCTGGCCTCCACCGAAAAATGCCCCGTGCAGGCCTTTCGCCTGGGCGACCTGCCCGTGTGGGGCGTGCAGTTCAACCCGCAGTACGATCCGGTCATCGCCGAAGGTGTCATTCGCGCCGCCAAGACGCTGCCCAAATACGGCTACAACCTGGACGAGATGGTGGCCACGGGCTACCGGGAGTACAACGACGTGGCCGACCGGATTTTTGGCAATTTCTTCGAGGAGGCCCAAAAGGAACGGGATGGTCGCGCGGCACCGGTGGACTCGGCTACTGCAAATCCTGATCCTGGCGCTACTGGCCAGGACGCTCCTTAGCTGCGGCCCCGCTTCTTCCGCCGGCCCGCAGCCGCCTGCCGCGTCCACGGCGCAGACAGGCACGCCCGTCGCCGGCCTCCCGACGTCCACGGCGGAACCCTCCCCCATGCCTTCGCCGCGGGCCAGCCTGGCCCCGTCGCCCTCAGCCAGCCCGACACCGTCACCCAGCCCGTCGCCGACACCCTCTCCCACGCCCTCGCCGAGCCCGTCGCCGGCTCCCACGCTGCCGCCCCGCACCGCGCCCGAGGCCGGCGAGCCCCTGGCCCTCTCCCTCGCCTGGCGGCTGGACGGCAACGCGCACTTGACCGCCGGTGAGTCGCTGCCGGTGGACGGCCGGCAAGAGTTCCGCGTGGCCTCGCTGGGCCGCACCGTCTATGCCCTCGACGGCAGGGGACAGCTTCTCTGGCGGGCGTCTACGGCCGGCCCGGCCTATGCCCTGGCGTCCCTGCCCGGCGCCCGTGTGGCGGTGGCCGACGATGCCGGCCGGGTCTCGGTCCTGGACGCCGCCGGAAACCGCGCCTGGCAGCATGATTTGAACACCCGGGTCACGGCCCTCTGCCCGGCCGCCGGCGGGCTGCTGGCCGGAGGCTGGGACGAGAGCCTCACGCGCTTTGATGCCGGTGGAGGGATCGAGTGGCAGGTAGGGCTGGACGGGCCGCTGACGGCGATAACCGTGTTGCCCCTGCCCGATGGGCGGGAGTTGGCCGTGGCCGCCACTCTTGGCGGCCGGCTGTGGGCCTTCACCGGCGATGGCAGCCCCGCCTGGCAATTCCCGCCCCCTCCGGGCAAGGATGCGCCGGCCATCACCTTGCAGGGCGCGGCCCACGGAGACGTCGCCTACCTCCTGGCCGGCCTCCAGGATGGCCGGCTGCTGGCCCTGGGCCCTGCCGGAGAGCTGCTCTGGGAGCGGGCCGTGGGCCAGGGCGCGCCCGTCTGGGACCTGGCCGACGTGGCCGCGCCGCCCGGCCCCGAGATCGCGGTCGGCAGTGGGGGCGACGAGCCCTCGCTGGCCCTCTTCTCGCTCCAGGGAGACGTCCTGTGGCGCGTGGCGCTGACCGCGGCCGCCAACGCCGTCGTCGCGGCCGACCTGGACGGTGACGGCACCCGTGAGATCGCAGCCGGGCTGGCCGACGGGCGGGTGGAGGCCTACGACGGCGCGGGACGGATGCGGGGCGCGGTGCACGCCGGGCTGCCGGTGTGGCGGCTGGCGGCGGCGGCCGATGGCTCGCTCCTGGCCCTGGCCGATGTGGTGGCCTGGCGCATCGTGGGCGGGGCGGGGCAGACCGGGGGGGCCTGGCTGCCACCCCCCGCCACCATCCCCGACGCATCCTGGAGCCTGCCCGCCGGCACCGAGGCGCGGGACGGTGAGGCCGTCCTGGCCTTCCTGGGGGACGTGGCGCCCGGCCGTTCCATGGAGTTCCAGTTGCTGCGCTATGGCCCGCAGCATCCCTGGGCGGGCCTCGCCCCACTGCTGGCCGGGGACGGCATGCTGGCCGTGGCCAACCTGGAATCGGTCCTCAGCAGCCGGGGCCCGGCCCTGAGTAAGCCCTACGTCATCCGCGCCCATCCCCTCATGGGCGAGATGCTGGCCGCGGGCGGCCTGGACATCGTGAGCCTGGCGAACAACCACGCCCTGGATTACGGGAACGAGGGGCTGGACGAGACACTGTCGGCGCTCGGAGACCTTGCCCTTCCGGTCGTGGGCGCCGGGGCCTCCCACGACGAGGCGCACCGGCCGGCCATCCAGACGGTCAACGGCGTGCGGGTGGCCATCCTGGCCTACGCCGCGGCCCGTTGGGACGGCTCTCCCGACGTGCCGGCCACAGACCGGCTGGCCTGGGCTGTGGCGCGCGACGTGCAGGCCGGGGTGCGGGCGGTCCGTGGGGAGGCCGACCTGGTCGTGGTGCTGCTCCATGCCGGAACCGAGTACGCTTCCGAGCCCTCGGCCGACCAGGTGTCCGTCGCCCGGGCGGCCATCGACGCCGGCGCCGACCTGGTGGTGGGCCATCACCCCCACGTCACCCAGACGGTGGAGCGCTACGGCGGGGGGCTCATCGTCTACAGCCTGGGCGACGCCATTTTCGACATCCCGCGCCCGGCCGCCATGCGCGGCGACCTGCTGCGCGTGCACGCCAGCCGCGAGGGGCTGGTGCGGGCCGAGCTGTGGCCCTTCTGGATCGCCGACGCCATTCGCCCCCAACTGCTGGACGACGGCACCGGCCGGCCCCAGGTTCGCATCATCTACCCCTGAGCCGCCTGGTTCAGGCTCAGGACCTGTGGATCGGCGGCCTCGCGCCGGCCGAAGCTGAGGAGTGGTCCGGTCAGCTTGGCTGCTCGCTCGCCTGTTTTCCGGATGTGCTGCACGTGTTGCCAAAGGGGGTCCTCGGGCCGCAGTTGCCGCTCCAGCATGCGGCTGCTGATGTGGATCACGGTCAGAGGTTGTGCGTGCTACTACTCTACGACCAACTGCACCTCGGAGACCAGGCTGTCATAGTTCCAGCCCGAAGCATAGACCTTGATGCTTGTCACTCGAACGGGCTTGCTGTCGCCCAGGAGTTCCATGAGGTTGCCCGACTCGTACGGAAACCAGACTGCCTGTGGGACCTGCTCTCCCAACGGCCGGCCCCACGTATCGGTGTTGATAAAAAAGTTGCGCTCGTTTTGATAGTAAAAGCCGTGGGTCCAGAATTTATCGTTGCCCCACTGGTCCTTGTAGTCGAGCCAGACGATGACGGGAAACTCGGAGCTCTGCTGCCCCCCGCCAGACAGGCTCTGGTAATTGACCATCACGTCGAGGCTGATCTGGAGGAAATCAAAGTCTCGCACGTCCCGGTCCAGCGCCTGCTGGATAGAGACCTGGGTGTGATTGCCATCGTCGGGCTCGCGCCGCACGAGCTGCACCGCGTTGCGCCCGCCATCTTCCACGATCTCGACCCTGGGGGGGTTGACGCCGGAGGCGAGGACGATGGTGCCCGTCACCCAGCCGGTGGCCAGGGGCTGCTGGAAGTCGCCGTTGACGACGAGGTTCTGGGCCATGGCCAGCGCCTCGGATGGAACCCCGTCGAGCCCGACGCTGGTGCGCATGCCCTGCACCAGGGTCACGTTCGCTTCTTCGTGTGGCAGGTGCGCTTCGCCGCGCAGGACGGTGACCTGGGTCCTGTCGTTGTTCACCTCGATGCGATAGCTGCCCTCGGCGAGGGTGACGGTGGTGTGGGGCGTCACGACCTCGAAGAGGGTGTCACGCTCCCGGGGGAGCGCCACGCCCACGCGCGCCAGCCCGCCCGTCAGGTTCAGGCGGATGCGGTTGGGCAGGTTGCTGAGGTCAAAACGGGGCGACTCGACTTCCAGTAGCTGGAGGGTCGTGTTGCTGTAGAGGGTGACGTGGCTGCGGTCAAAGAGGTCCAGGACCGCCCGCGTGGCCGAGTCGATGATGACCTGATCGCCAGGCAGGACCACGCCCGATTCCAGGACGCCGCCGAGCTGCCCGCCGTTCAGCCGCCGCACCAGGACGGTTCCCGCGATGCGCTGCACCTGGGTTTCCTGAGCCTCGGTTGCCTTCAGCAGATAGTTGCGAACGCCCAGGGGGCCCGTGGTAATCAGAACGCAAAAGGCTATGAAGGAAATGGACAGTACTGTCCAGGCGAGGCGCTCGGGACTGTTTCGCATCTAGAAGCGCACCTCGAAACGGTCAAAGCCGCCCGTGGCGGCCGTCCAGTTTGTCTCGATCTCGGCGACAAAGGCAGGCCGGGGCCCGGAGCGCAGGAACGCGAGCATCTGGTCGAGGTCAGAACGGGTCCCCTCGGCGACCACCTCGACGCTCCCATCGGGCCGGTTCCGGACGTATCCGCCCAGCCCCAGTTCGCGCGCGCGATTCAGGGCGTAGTAGCGGAAACTGACACCCTGGACGCGCCCGTGAACGATTGCATGCAGACGCACGTGGGCTGGCTGTCGCTCACTCATATTTGCGCATTATAGCACGCCTCCCGTCCCGCGCCAAACTACAAGCCGCACTGCGCGGAGGGTCGGGATGCGGCGTCTCTCACTCGGCGGCCGCCCTGGAGGTCGACACTTCGCCCCAGAGCTGGACGGACGCCGGTCCTCGCAGGTTGACCAGGTCCACCTGGAAAGAATGGGTGCCCTCGCTCAACGAGACGTCGATGGTCTGCTGCTGGGTGCCCGGTTGCACCGGCCGCAGACCGACGATGAACTGCCCGTCGATGACGAGGCGCGCCGTGCCATTGTACGTCAGCACAAAGTGGTATTGGCCCTCGGGCAGCCAATGGCTGGCGGTCCAGCGCACCGAAAAGCCATCGGCGGGCATGCCCTCGGCCGGCGCGCCCTCGCCCCAATCAAAGTTGATCTCGGCATCGGTGCGCACCAGGAACGGGTCACCCTCGAACACCGGGTTGGCGTAATATTCGCCCTGCCAGCTACCGGGCAGCACCTGGACGGGCGGCCCCTCCGTCGGCTCCGGCGTGGGCGTGGGTGTGGCGGTGCTGGGAGGGGGCAGGGTCGGGCTGGGAGTCGCCGTCGGCGGCTGGACGCGCTCCAGGAGGAAGCGGGCCATGGCGCCCCCCGTGTTCTCGTAATACTCTACCCGCAGCGAGTGCGTGCCGCCCGGCACCAGGCGCTCGACCGCCAGGCCCTCGACGACGCCGTCCTGCCATTGGTCGATGAGCAGGTCGCCGTCGAGCCACAGGCGAATGCCGTCGTCGGCCCAGACGGTAAAGCGGTAATACGCCTCCCGGAAGTTGAGCTGGCGGGTCCACCTGGCCGAGAACCCGTCGATGGGCACGCCGGCTCCCGGCGAGCCCAGTCCCCAGTTAAAGTCGATGGACGTGTCATTGCGCCTCACGATGGGCGCGCCTGCCAGGTCTCGCCCGGCATAGTACTCGCCCAGCCAGTCGGTGATGACCGGCTCCGGCGTGGAGGTCGGCGTCTCGGTAGCGGTTGGCGTCGGCGTCGGTGTTGGCGTATCGGTGACGGGGCGCGTGGCGGTGGGGGTCCGCGTGGGCGGCTGCGTGGGCAGCGGCACGGTGCTGGTTGCCGTGGGCACCACCAGGTCAAAGGGAGCCGAGGCTTCCAGGCCCGAGCGGCTGCCCCGGGCAACCACCGACGCCACCGGCTGGTCGCTCCAACGCGCCTCGTTGGGGAACGTCAGGGCCGTGCGAAAGCTGCCCCGATCGTCGGCCACGGCGGCGGCGTAGGCATAGTTCCCCGAGGGATCGTTCTGCTGCGTCCGCAAAAAGATGAAAACGGGCTCGCCTGGCGACCAGCCTATGCCGGTGACGGTGATGAGCGTGTTCACATAACCAGACCGAGGCTGGATCTCCAGCTCGGGCTGGCCCGGGGTGCCGGCGGGTACGGTGCCCTGCACCTGCGGGACGGCCGTGGTGACGCTCACTTCTCCGACGACGGCCGGCAAGGTGGGCGGCGCGTCGTCGGAACGCAATAGGCTGGCAGCCACGACGCCGGTCAGGCACAGGACGATGGCTGCGATCAGTGCCAGAAGCAGGATGGCCGTGCGGCTGCCCCGACGGCCTGGTGGCTCGGAGCCGTCGCCAGGCACCCGGGGCCCTCGTGCTTCCGGCCAGTTTGAATGCACAGACACAATGCTCTCCCCTCTGACAGTTCACCTGATAGACGCCAATCGTGTCCTTCCGGTTCCAGCGCGGCCATTATAGCATGAAAGGCCACTGTTTCATAATCCGGGGCATTTGACAAAAGGTGACCGCTGTGATAGGATTTCCTGCTGAGAATGGGGATTGGGGCTGAAAGCCGCCCGCAAAGCTGGCGTCGGTCACAGACCGGGGCCTGCTTTTTCCGTATAGGGATAGAGCAGTTTCGTGAGCAGCGCGAATAGCGAGCGCGGCGAGTGCAGCGAGTGCAGTTTGGCAGGAGACGGTCTTATGGGCAAGTTTTTCACCGCCGTGGTTGTCATTGCGATCCTGGGTGCCGCTGGATGGTGGGTCTACGATAGCTACTTCCAACCGGCCGCAGAGCCACAGCAACCGAGAGAAGAGATCCGGGTAGAGCAGGGGACGCTCCTGGCCATCGTCAACGCCACGGGGACGGTGTTGCCCAGGCAGCAGACGACCCTGAGTTTCCAGACGCCCGGGCAGGTGGCCGAGGTCCTGGTGGAAGAGGGACAGTTTGTCGCGGCCGGCACGCCCCTGGCGCGCCTGGAGACGGCCGATCTGCAGTTTGCCATTTCGCAGGCGGAGGTGGCCGTGGCCACGGCCCAGGCGCAGCTTCTCAGCCTGCAACGGGAGCCGGCCGAGTACGACATTGCCGCGGCAGAGGCGGCGCTTTCGAGCGCCCGGGCAAACTATCGCCGGCTGCTGGACGGCCCGTCCGAAAACGAGATCACGGTCGCGCGCACCAACCTGGAGCAGGCAGAGGCGGCGCTGCGGCAGGCCCAATCGGCCTACGACCAGGTTGCCGACCGGCCCGACGTGGCCATGCTGCCCCAGGCGCTGCAACTGGAACAGGCCACGGTGGCCTACGAGTCGGCGCAGGCCAGTTTCGACATGGCGGTGCGCGAGCCGACGAACGACGAGATTGCCGCTGCCCGCTCGGCAGTGGTCCAGGCCGAAGCCAGCCTGGCCCGCCTGCAGGAAGGGCCGCGGGAGGAGGACCTGCTTCTGGCCCAGCTCCAGGTGCAGCAGGCCCAGATTGGCCTGGAACAGGCGCGGCACCAGCTAGAAGGAACCGAGCTTGGGGCGCCCCACGACGGCAACGTCACCGTGGTGGGCGTCAAGCAGGGCGAGCTGGCGGGCGGCCAGCCGGCCTTTGTCCTGACCGACCTCTCGGAGTACCACCTGGAGGTGGTGGTCGACGAGATCGACATCGGGCGCGTGGCCGTTGGCCAACCCGTGACCATCACCCTCGATGCGTTGCCGGGCGAGACCCTGAGGGGCGAGGTGACGCAGATTGCCGACATGGCCCTTCCCGAAGCGGTCGTGGTCAGCTACCAGGTTACGGTGCGCCTCGAGCCCACGGCCGCCCCCCTGCGCGCGGGCATGACGGCCAACGTGGACCTGGTCATCGAGCGCCGTGAAGAGGTTTTGCTCGTGCCCAACCGCTTTATCCGCATCGACCGGGGCACGGGGCGGGTGTACGTCGACAAGGTGGTGGGCGGACAGGTTGCCCCGGTCGAAATCCAGACGGGTCTGCGCGACGAAACCTACAGCGAGGTCCTGGCGGGGCTGCAGGAGGGCGACGTCGTGGCCCTCGTGCAAGAGTCGACCGGCACGCAACTGCGCCAGCAGATGCAGGGGATGAACCCACACTAGCATGGACGGCCAGCTCATCCGCATCGAGGACATCAGCAAGGTCTATCTCATGGGCGACGTCGAGGTGCACGCCCTGCGCGGCGTCTCCATGTCCATCGACGAAGGCGAATTCGTGGCCATCATGGGGCCGTCCGGCTCGGGCAAGTCGACGCTGATGAACGTCATCGGCTGCCTGGACCAGCCTACCGGCGGGCACTACTGGCTCGACGGCACCGAGGTCGGCCGGCTCACCGACAACGAGCTCGCCGATATCCGCAATCGCAAGATCGGATTTGTCTTCCAGACGTTCAACCTGCTGGCGCGCACGACGGCCTTTCAGAACGTCACCCTGCCGCTGATCTATGCCGGCGTCAGCACGCGGGAGCGCCGCGATCGCGCCAGGGCGGCCCTGGAAGCCGTCGGCCTGGGCGACAGGCTCCATCACAGGCCGAACGAGCTGTCGGGCGGCCAGCAGCAGCGCGTGGCCATTGCCCGCGCCCTGGTGACCGAGCCGTCCATCATCCTGGCCGACGAGCCCACGGGCAACCTGGATAGCCACTCCGGCGAAGAGATCATGCGCATCTTTCACGATCTGAACGCCGAGCGGGGGATCACCATCGTCTTTGTGACCCACGATCCGGACATCGCAGCCGAGACGCGGCGCGTCATCCGCATCCACGACGGGCGCATCGACAGCGACGAGTTGCGAGGAAACAGGTGACAATAACGGAAAGCATCCGCATCGCCCTGGGTGCGCTGCTGTCCAACAAGCTGCGCGCCATCCTGACGATGCTGGGCATCATCATCGGCGTGGCGGCGGTCATCACCCTCATGTCGGTGGGCAAGGGCGTGGAGCTGTTGGTGCAAGAGTCCTTCGAGAGCATCGGCACGAACCTGCTCTACGTCTTTCCGGGCTCGCTCCAGGGCAGCACCAGCAGCCAGCAGCCCGAGCTGTCCATGGGCGACTACCAGGCCATCGCCGATCCATTCCTGGTGCCCGATGCCCTGAGCGTGGCGCCCGAGCTGTCGTCGCGGGCCGACGTCGTGGCAGGCAGGCGCGACATTCGCACAGAGGTGGCGGGGGTGACGCCCGATTATGCCCCGGTGCGCAACAAGACCGTCTCCCTGGGCGACTTTATCACCGACGGTGACGTCAACGCCCGCTCGCGTGTTGCGGTCCTGGGGAGCGGGGCCTCCGAGAACCTCTTTGAAGAGGGTACGTATCCCATCGGCCAGACCATCAAGATCAACCGCATCGCCTTTCGGGTGGTGGGCGTACTGGAGGAGCAGGGCGGCGCTGCCTTTGGCACCGAGGACAATGTCATCTATGTCCCCCTGACCACCGCCCAGACACGCCTCTATCCCTGGTATCGCAGCCGCAGCGGCGACGCGCTGCTCTCGGCCCTCTACGTCCAGGTGGCCGGCGAGTCGCTCATGGACCAGACGGCCCAGGACATCACCAACGTATTGCGGCAGCGGCACGACATCACCTTCCGCGACGAGGACGACTTCACGATCATCAATCAGACGGACCTGGTGTCGATTTTTGGCGATATCACCGGCGTCCTGACCATCTTCCTGGGGGCCATCGCCGCCATCTCGTTGCTCGTGGGCGGCATCGGCATCATGAACATCATGCTCGTCTCGGTGACCGAGCGCACCCGCGAGATCGGCATCCGCAAGGCCGTGGGGGCCAAGCGGCGCGACATTCTGCTCCAATTCCTGGTGGAGGCCGTCACCCTGTCGCTGGTGGGCGGGCTCGTGGGCGTGGGCCTGGGCCTTGTGGGCTCGCGCTTTGTGGGCAGCCTGGCCGAGAACCTGACGACGGTCATCACGCCCGACGTCGTCCTGTTGTCCACGGGCGTCTCTGCCGCCGTGGGGCTGCTGTTTGGCATTTATCCGGCCTTTCGGGCCGCGAGGTTGAATCCGATCGATGCGCTTCGCTACGAATAAAGTCCTGGTTCGTATCGTCCCCTTGCTGGCGCTGCTGCTGGCCCTGGTCGCTTGCGGCCCTGTTCAGTTGCCGCCGACGCCCACCGCCATTCCCCTGGAGGCGACGGCGACGACGCAGCCGCTGCCCACGAGGGAGCCGCCCCCCGCCACGGCCACCCGCGCGCCCGAACCCACGCCCACACCGTCCGACGGCCAGGCCGATGGGCAGGCCCCGGGCAACGTGCCGCCCGGCGGCTCGCGGGTCAGCCAGATGCTTGCCCGGCGAACGGCGCTCGATTTCCTGGACCGGCTGGTGGCCGGCGAGGGCGGGGCCGCCTCGCGCCTCTACCTGACGGCCGGCGCCCGGCAGGGCGAGGCGGGGCAACTGGTGGCGCAGCTCGCCGCCGAAGACCTGGCAGAGGCGCGCCTGGTGGAGCTGCGGCAGACCAGCCCCACGAGCTACGAGGCGCAGGCGGTTCTAGTCCCGGCGGGGCAGGGCACCGACGAGGGCCGGCCCTTGACGGTGTTGCTGGTCTATGACGCCGGGCTGTGGCTGGTGGACGGCATTTCCCTGGGCAACGGCGACGGGCAAGGTCAGCCGCCGCAGGAGCCGGCCGGCGCCACTGCCACGGCGGCGCCCGCCGCNNCCCGCCGCGGCCCCGGCCCAGCCGGCAGCCCCGGCGCCGAGGCGGCCCGCGGGCCTTGACGGCCGGCTCGTGTTCCAGGTCAGCAGCGGGGGCGACATCTATACCATCAATGCCGACGGCAGCGGCCTGCAGCGCCTCACCGACGGCCTGGACCCCGCCTGGTCGCCCGATGGCAGCCGCATCGCCTTTACCCGGTGGCGCCAGCCCTGGGGCGTGTACGTCGTGCAGCCCGACGGCAGTGGCGAGGAGCGGGTGGTGGACGGCAACCGCTTCAAGGAGGTGGCCTGGTCGCCCGACGGCCAGCGCCTGGCCTTCACCATCAACTATGGCTCCAGCGAGCCCATGGAGATCTGCTTCATGGGTTTCTGCTTTACCATCCCGCCCTTTTCCTTTGGCAACATCTGGCTGGCGAACCTGGAGACCGGGGAATTTCTGAACCTGCCCCTCGACGACCGGGCGGTGCATTCGCCGGCCTGGAGCCGCGATGGGCAGCGCATCGTCTACGCCGGCGACAGCGGCCTGGCCTGGATCGACCTGGACGACATGGAGAAGGGGCGCTTCCCGGGCAGCGGCGCCTGGGACAACTCGCCGGCCTTCTCGCCCGACGGGCAGCAGATCGTCTTCATGGGGCGCGCCCACGACCATTGGGAGATATTTGTCATGAACGCCGACGGGTCGGGACGCCGGCAAGTGACCCAGGGCGACACCGGCGAGGGCCGGCCAACCAACAGCGTGGCCCCGGCCTGGTCGCCCGACGGAGAGCGGATCGCCTTCGTGTCGGACCGGCAGGGACCGTGGCGCATCTTTGTCATGGGCAAGGATGGCTCTGAACCGGCCTCGCTATTTGGCCAGGAGCTGGACGGCCTGGGACTGACCTACGATTGGGCCAGCGAGCGCGTGGTCTCGTGGAGTCGCTGAAACAGGAACGAGAGGAGACAGAAATCATGGCAGATCGAGTGGCCATCGAGCGCATTGCAGAGCACGTCGGCCAGGAGGTGACCATCAAGGGCTGGCTCTATGCCAAGACCGGCAAGGGCAAGCTCCAGTTCCTGCAGGTGCGCGACGGAACCGGCATCCTTCAATGCGTCGTCTTTCGCAAGGAGGTGCCGCTGGAAGTCTTTGAGGCTGCGCGCGACGTGAGCCAGGAATCGTCGCTCATTGTGACGGGCACGGTGCGTGCCGACGACCGGGCGCCGGGCGTTCCCGGCGGCTTCGAGCTGGGCATCGCCGATTTGCAGGTCGTGCAGCTCGTGACCGAGGAGTATCCCATCGCGCCCAAGGAGCACGGCGTCGACTTCCTGATGCAGAACCGGCACCTCTGGCTGCGCTCCTCGCGCCAGTGGGCCACGCTGCGGGTGCGGGCGACCATCATCAAGGCCGTGCGCGATTGGCTGGACGACAACGGCTTTATCCTCATGGACACGCCCATCCTGACCCCGGCGGCCTGCGAGGGCACGACGACGCTGTTCGAGACCGATTACCACGGCACGCCGGCCTACCTGAGCCAGAGCGGCCAGCTCTACAACGAGGCGACCATCATGGCCTTTGGCCGGGTCTATTGCTTCGGGCCCACGTTCCGCGCCGAAAAGTCCAAGACGCGGCGGCACATCCAGGAGTTCTGGATGGTCGAGCCCGAGATGGCCTACGTCGACCTGTGGGGCAACATGGAGGTCCAGGAGCAGTTCGTGAGCTATATCGTGCAGACGGTGCTGCGCGACCGCCGGCCCGAGCTTGACCTGCTGGGCCGCGACGTGAGCCGCCTGGAGGGGATTGCGCCGCCCTTCCCCCGCATCCACTACGACGAAGCGGTGGCCATGCTCAACAAGGCGGCCGAGGCCGGCGAGCGCGTCCCGCCCACCGACGAGCTGGTGCCCGCCCTGGAATGGGGCGAAGATTTTGGCGCGCCGCACGAGACCTACGTCGCCGCCCAGTTCGACCGGCCGGTGTTCGTGCACCACTATCCCACCCAGGCCAAGGCCTTTTACATGGCCCAGGACCCGGAGCGCCCGGAGGTGTGCCGCTCGGCCGACCTGCTGGCCCCCGAGGGCTATGGCGAGATCATTGGCGGGGGCGAGCGCTCCAGCCNNGGGCGAGCGCTCCAGCGACCTGGCCTACCTGGAGCGCCAGATCGAGCGCCACGACCTGCCCCGCGAGGCGTACGAGTGGTACCTGGACTTGCGGCGCTTTGGCTCCGTGCCCCACAGCGGCTTTGGCCTGGGCATCGAGCGGGCGGTGATGTGGATCTGCGGCCTGCAGCACATCCGCGAGACCATCCCGTTCCCGAGGCTGCTGGGGCGGATGTATCCGTAGCAGCGCGAGTTCCTCTATATCATCTCAAAATGCAGGGGCGACCCTCGCGGTCGCCTATACGCATCAAGTTAAGATGACAAAAGGGAGATCTTGTGGCATGATTGTAGGTGCGAACCAAACCATGCTGGAGATCTCCCTTATGAGCACTATACCACAGGTAGCCGAAGCAATGCAAGCGGTGTTGATGGACAAGGCGGATGAGTTGGGTCGAAAAGTGGGCTTCATCCGGCGGCAGCGCAATCTGACTGGTGGCAAGTTCGTGCAGACCCTGGTCTTTGGCTTTCAAGCGAAACCGGAGGCTACCTATGAAGACCTGAGCCAAGCGGCGGCGGCCGTGGGCGTTGCTATCACGCCTCAGGGTCTGGAACAGCGCTTTACAGCTACAGCTGCGCAGTTGGTCCAACAGGTCCTGGTCTGTGCGGTCGAGCAAGTCATCACCAGTCGGCCGGCAGCCATCCCGATCCTGCAACGCTTTGAGGGTGTGTATCTGCGAGACAGCAGTGTTATCAGCCTGCCGCCCGAGTTGGCCGAGATGTGGCCCGGCGTGGGAAACAGCCATGGTGCAACAGCTGCGCTCAAGCTTCAAGTGGAGCTCAACTTCCGCACCGGCCAACTTCATGGTCCCGTCATCCAGAGTGGGCGCACTCAGGACCAGACGTCTCCCTTTCAACGTCAGGCGTTGCCGGCTGGCGCCCTGCACGTGGCGGATCTGGGCTATTTCAACCTGGAACGGTTGGCGCAGGATGACCAGCGAGGGGTATACTGGCTGACGCGCCTGAAGGGAGGTACCGCGGTGTATACCCCTGCGGGGGAGCGCTTGGACCTGCTTCCCTGGCTGAACATGCAAGGAGAAGGGGTGCTGGATCAGGCCGTCGTGGTTGGTGTGCAGCAGCAACTGCCCTGTCGTCTGTTGGCAGTGCGGGTGCCCCAGGAGGTAGCTGACCAGCGACGCCGCCGTCTGCGGGACTATGCGCGCAAGAAGCAGGTTCCGCTGAAGGCTGAGACCCTTGCGCTGGCCGCCTGGACTTTGGTTATCACCAATGTGCCCCAGGAGAAGTTGTCGTTGCAGGAAGCGCTGGTTCTCCTGCGGGTACGCTGGCAGATCGAACTGCTTTTCAAGTTGTGGAAGAGCCATGCCCGTGTGGATGAGTGGCGCAGCCATAACCCGTGGCGCATCCTGTGCGAGATCTACGCCAAGTTGATCGGCGCGGTGATTCTGCATTGGGTGTGCTTGACCAGCTTCTGGGAACGTCCGAACCGCAGCTTGTTCAAGGCAGCGTCCGCGCTGCAGAAACACGCCTTTGCCCTGGCGTTGGCGCTCCCCAGCTGCGACAGCCTGGAGCTGGCACTGACCAGTTTGAAATTGTGCCTGGTGACGACCTGTAAGGTCAATCGACGTCGAAAGCATCCCAGTACCTATCAACTACTGCTGAATGTGCCTTAACTTGATGCATATAGGCAGGCGCAAGGCCTGCCCCTACCCCGGATGACTCACTGTGGCGAGCCGGCGGCCGGGCAGTGTGGAAGAGGACTATTGTGCGACCCGATGAACGACGATCAGCGCAAAAGCCAGGCCTAGACCCATAAGGAGGCCGGCGCCCACGACCAGGCCCGTCGGATCGACGACGGGCAATTGCAGTGTCGCGCCCAGCCAGGCCGCCAGATGGTAAGGCGAGGACAGTGCTATCAGCACAACGCGCAAGAGGCCGGTAGATTCGGCAAAGGCCCGGGACAACGCGAGCAGCAGGGAGAAGAATCCCCAGCCGAGCCCGCCAGCGGCAAAAAGGCCCAGGATCATTTTGTACATGCCAATCCTCCCACATCCCCCCAATCCGCCGGCCATCCTTCAGGGGTTTCGGGGCACGGCCTTGCCCTGCTCGGCCTCGGCGGGCGCCTCGGCCACGGCCAACCCCGGCGCGACGTAGGGCTGCGGCGGCAGCGCCCAGCCGGACGCCTGCCCGCCGGTGGCGCGCCAGACGTGGTACATCCGCTGGAAGGACGTGAACAGGCTCAGGCTCCCCAGGATGATGAGGCCGATGAGTACCTGGTCCAGGATGAGGGCCACGATGAGGATCGCCACCCGCGGCGGCCTGGACAGGATGCCGACGTTGCAGGGCACGCCCAGCCCCTCGGCCCGCGCCTTGGTATAGCTGACCATGAGCGAGGCAAAGGTGGCGATCAGCAACAAGGGGATCTCGACGGGGCCGCCCACGCGCGCGTAGTAGATGATCAGCCCCAGGAAGACGATGGACTCCTCGAAGCGGTCGATGGTCGAGTCGAGAAAGGCGCCGAAGCGGCTTCCCCTACCACTGACGCGCGCCAGGGTGCCATCCAGGGCATCGCACACGGCGGCAAATATGTAGGCCAGGCCCGCCCAGCGGATATAGCCCAGGGCCAGCAGGAGAGCCACGCCGCCCGTCAACACGAGGCCCAGGTAGGTGACGGCGTCGGGCGAGATGTGCCAGCGGGCCAGGGCCCGCCCCACACTTTCCAGCGTTGGCCGGCTCACCTCACGAGCCTTCTGCTCAATAAAAGACATGGTCTCCAATCCTTCTGCAGACGTGGTGCCCTACGACGGCGTGCGGGTGGTTCAATCTGCGCTCGCCGGCCAGAGAGGCGCTGCGATCAGCCATTGGTCGGGGCTGCGGGCGATGTAGCGCTCCATGATGCGCACCACCTGCTCCATCCCCGCGGCAATGTCCGCCTCCTGGTCGCCGGTTTTTTCCATTTCCAGGGGCGGCTCGACCTGGATCAGGAACCGATCGTCGGCCAGGCGCCGGGCAAAGGCGGGAAGCAGGACCGCGCCCGTGCGCAGGGCCAGGCGCACCGGGCCATCGGGCAGGCGGGTCGGCGCGCCAAAAAACTCGACGACGCGCGTGCTCTCGGCTATGACGCGGTCCATGGGCAGCCCGACCAGCTCGCCCTTCTTCAGGGCACGGACCACCGGCAGCAGCGGGCCGTCGATGGGGATCAGGCGCAGGCCATGGCTCTGGCGCAGCTTCAGGATATAGCGGAACAGCCGCTCGGGCTGCACGTGCATGGTGGGCCCCATGATGGAAATGCCATAGGCCAACGGTGCCTGGATGACAATGTCGACGTTGCCCAGGTGGGCCGAGACGACGATGACGCCCTTGCCCGGCTGCTTTGCGGCGTGAAAATGCTCGATGCCCTCGATGCGCACCATGTGCCGGATCTCTTCGGGCGTCAGCCGGCTCACACGAAACAGCTCGTAGTGCCCCTTGGCAATGTTGCCGCATAACGTGCGCGTCGCGGCCCGCACCTGCTCCTCGCTCGCGCCGGGCCCGAGAACGTGTCGCATATTGTCGGCCAGGGCTCGCCTCAAGCGCGGAGAAACGTGGTAGAGGAGGGTTCCCGCCCGGCGGGCCAACGGATAGCCCAGGCGCGGTGGGAGCGGGCCAAACAATCCACCGAGCAGGCGATAGGACCCATAGATCAGAAATGCGCGCACAGGGCCGTGTTCCTCCTCACAAGAGACGGCTCGCATCTTACCCCAAAAGGCCCCCTCTGTCAAGCTTGCCAAAGGCCTGGTTTTGTGCTAAAGTACTCGCCAGGAAGGCGGGAGATGGAATACCGGATGGAACAAAAGATCGGGCGCGCCGCCGAGCTGATTCGCAGCTCAAAGCACGTGGTTGCCTTTACCGGCGCCGGACACAGCACCGCCTCCGGCATTCCGGACTTTCGCAGCCCGGAATCGGGGCTCTGGGAAAAGTACAACCCCATGCTGGTCGCCTCCGTGTGGGCCTTTCGCCTGAACCCAAAGACTTTTTACGACTGGATCCGCCCCCTGGCCGACACGATGCTCGCCGCCCGCCCCAACCTGGCCCACCAGGCCCTGGCCGAGCTGGAAGCCATGGGCTTCATGCGGACGGTCATTACCCAGAACATCGACAACCTGCACCAGCGGGCGGGCTCGCGGCGCGTGCTGGAGCTGCACGGCCACATGCGCGAGGCCACGTGCATTCGCTGCTACAAGGTGCAGCCCATCGATCCCGTCTTTCACAGCCTCGTCCGCGAGGGCCGGGTGCCCCATTGCGAGTGCGGTGGCGTCCTCAAGCCCAACGTTATCCTCTTTGGCGAGCAGTTGCCGGTGCGGATCCTGAACGAGGCCATGGCCGAGGCGCGCCGCTGCGACCTGATGCTGGTTGCCGGCTCGTCCCTGGAGGTCACCCCCGCGGCGGACATTCCCTTCCTGGCAGTGGAATCGGGCGCCAGGGCGATCATTGTCAACCGGCAGCCCACGGCCTTTGACGACCATGCCGACCTGGTCATCGACGGCGACGTCGTCCAGGTCCTGCCTCGCATGGTGAAGGCAGTGCAAGAGCTCGTCGCGCTGGCCTGAGGGTCCGCCATGCCCAAGCTTGTCCCAAAGGTCATCCTCGAGGGTACGCGCCTGACCTACAAGACCGAGATTGCCTTTGCCCTCAACGAGCACCCACTGGTCGTCGGCCCGCGCAAGTACCGCTACCACTCGCCCATCGTCTCTGCCGAGTGGTGTGGCTTCACGAACTTTCCGTGGGGGCGCGGGCTGATCAATTTCGCGCCCGAGGAAGAGGAACAGGCCATGGAGACCTACCGCACCTGGGTGCGCCTCTTTGAGCTGCTGCGCTATTACTCCTGGATCGTCGATCGGTTCCACGTTTCGACGCGCATGTTCCAGCTCCAGGAGCGGGGCAAGGACTATGAATTTCGCTGGCTCGAGGAGCGGCTGCTGCCCCTGGGCTTTCGCCTCGTCTTTTGCACGCGCACGCCCGAGTCGTTTGCCGCCGCCCGGGCCGACCGGCTCAAGGTTTCGGGCAACCCGGCGCAATACGACGACCTGGCGCGTTTCGTCGCCGAGCAGGACCTGCTGCGGCGCCTTGTGGGCCAGTCGATCCTGCCCACCCTGGAGCTGGACGTATCGGACAATGACATCGCGGGGGCCACGGACCGGATCGCCGGCTGGCTGGAGGCCACCGGGGGCTTGTGGGCCCCGGAGGAGTAGGGGCCCGGTGGCAGGCTGACANNAAGGACGGGCTGTCAGCCTGCCTGCTGCCTGCGGGGTTTACTCGTCTTGCTCCTCGGCGCCATCCTCCCAGCCGATGATCCACACGCACAGGCCGGCCAACAGGATGGTGGCGACGATGAGCGCCGCCCACTGGCCGGGCAAGAGCCCCACGTCCCGTGCGGACAGAATCAGGATGATCACCATGCCGGCGGCCAGCACCGCCCACATCAGCAGGCGCGGGTGCCGCCTTGCCCAATCTTGAACACTCACTGTCATTGCCTCTCCTCTAGTCCCAACGGTGGGCCCTAAATGATCGTCGGTTCGCGATATTCGCCAAAGACCTGGCGCAGCACGCCCATGATCTCGCCCAGGGTGGCATAGGCGCGCACGCAGTCCAGGATGCAGGGCATCAGGTTGTCGTCGCCCTCGGCCGACTGGCGCAGCGCCTCCAGGGCCGTGCCCACACGCTCGTTGTCGCGCTCGCGGCGCACCCGTTCCAGCCGCGCCACCTGCCGCTCGTAGCCCTGGGGATCCATCTCTAGCAGGGGGATGCGGACCGGCTCGTCCTCCACGTAGTCGTTCACGCCGACGACGGTCCGCTGCCGGCTGTCGATCTCGACCTGGTAGCGGTAGGAGGCTTCGGCGATCTCGCGCTGGAAAAAGCCCTTCTCCAGGGCCGGGATCACGCCGCCCAGAGCCTCGGCCTTGCGAAAGTACTCGTAGGCCTCCTGCTCCATGCGGTTCGTAAGCGCTTCCACGAAATAGGATCCGGCCAGGGGATCGACGGTGTTGGTCACCCCGCTCTCGTGGGCGATGAGCTGCTGGCTGCGCAGGGCGATCTTGACGGCGTAGGCGCTGGGCAAGGCCAGGGCCTCGTCCATGCTGTTGGTGTGCAGGCTCTGGGTGCCGCCCAGGATCGCGGCCAGCGCCTGCCAGGTGGTGCGCACGATATTGTTCTCCGGCTGCTGGGCCGTCAGGCTGCAGCCCGCCGTCTGGGTGTGAAAGCGCAGCAGCCAGCTCCGTGGATCCTTTGCGCCAAAGGTCTCGCGCATCTCCCGGGCCCAGATGCGCCGCGCGGCCCGGAACTTGGCAATCTCCTCGAAAAAGTCGTTGTGCGAGTTAAAAAAGAACGACAGGCGCGGCGCAAAGTCGTCCACGTCCAGGCCGCGCTCGATGCCCCAGCGCACGTACTCCAGCCCGTCGGCCAGGGTAAAGGCCAGCTCCTGGACCGCCGTCGAGCCGGCCTCGCGGATGTGATAGCCGCTGATGCTGATGGTGTTCCAGCGGGGCAGGTGCTTGCTGCCAAACTCGAAGGTATCGACCACCAGGCGCATGGAGGGCGCCGGCGGAAAGATAAACTCTTTCTGGGCGATGTACTCTTTCAGAATGTCGTTCTGGATGGTGCCGCCCAGGGCATCCATGGGGATCCCCCGCTTTTCGGCCATGGCGATGTACATCGCCCAGATGACCGCCGCGGGGCTGTTGATGGTCATGGACGTGGTAATCTCGTCGACGGGAATGCCGTCGAACAGCTTTTCCATGTCGGCCAGGCTGGAGATGGCCACGCCGCACTTGCCAAACTCGCCCAGTGCGTGGGAGTCGTCGGTGTCGTAGCCGTACAGGGTGGGCATGTCAAAGGCCACCGACAGGCCCGTCTCGCCGTGCTCCAGCAGGTACTTGTACCGCTCGTTGGTCTCTTCGGCGGTGCCAAAGCCGGCGAACATGCGCATCGTCCACAGCCGGCCGCGGTGCATGGTGGCGTGCACGCCCCGGGTGTAGGGATACTCGCCCGGAAAGCCCAGGTCCCGCTCATAGTCCATGCCTTCCACGTCGAGGGGTGTGTACAGGCGCTCGATGGGCATGCTGGAGGTCGTCATGAACTTTTCCAGGCGCTCGCCCTGCCTGGACAGTGATCCGGCCAGGGTCGTCTCTTCCCAGCGCTGCTTTTGCTCCTTCAGGGCCTTTAGCTTGGTTTCGTCAAACATCTGCTTTCCTCCCCACGAGCCCGGCTGCGACGACGTCGTCAGCGCCATGGCAGGTTGTTGGGGGCCAGGATGCGGCCTGCGACGGTCCGCCTCCTTGCCCCGCCCACGTTCGCTGCCCTATTATACCACAGGTTCAACCCTGTCGGTGCGTTGCACATGCCGTTCGTGCGATGCACCTGTTGCTCCCACCCCGATCTCGATCTAGTGCTCCACCAGCTCCAGGAGCACGCCGTGGGTACCCTTGGGGTGGACAAAGGCCACGCGCCCGTGGGCGCCGGCCCGCGGCTCCTGGTCGATGAGGGGCACGCCGTTGGCCTTGAGCTGCGCCAGGGCGGCCTCGATGTCGTCCACCTGGACGCAGATGTGGTGGATGCCCTCGCCCCGCTTTTCGATGAACCTGGCGGTTCCCGAATCGTCGGTGCTGGGCTGCACCAGCTCGATGTTGCTCTCGCCCAGCGGCAGGAACGCCACGCGCACCTGCTGGTCGGGCACGTCGACGACGTCCTGGACGGGCAGGCCCAGGGCCACCTGGTAGACCTGGAGCGCCTGTTCGATATCGCGCACGGCAATGCCGATGTGATCGATCTTCATGGTTCCTCCGTGGAGTGTGATGCGCTGCCTCGGGGCCGGCTCCCGGCAGTTAGTAGGCGCCGTCCCATTCCCTCTCTGCCTGGCGCTGCCGCAGCGCTTCGGGCAGCGGCCCCGCCTGGAACGACTCCATCCAGGGGAAGGGCTGCTGGGCGGCCGGAGCCGGGGGCGCCGCGGCGCGCTGCTTCTCGCCGGGCACCTCCTCCTCGCCCAGGCCCTCCGCCTTGCGAAAGAGCGCTGTCAGCTCGGCCAGCAAGGGATGGTCGCGGTTCAGGCAGTAGAACACGCGCTGCCCTTCGGGGATGCGAACCAGGAGGCCGGTCTCCTCCAGGCGCTCGACCTCACGCTGGACCGCCCGGATGGGTTGGCCAGACTGCCGCTCGATCTCGCGTTGGTAGTATCGTTCCTCGGGATTGAGCAGGAACAGGCGCAGAACCTGCACGCGGGCCGTGGACGAGAACAGGATCTCCAGGCTTGCAGACATATTGTATACGCTCCTTTGCCAACAGGCGGCTAGAATACGGTTGACGCCTGGTATTCGCCAAAGACCGTCCGCATCACGCCGCAGATTTCGCCCAGCGTGGCATACTGCTCCACTGCATGCAGCATAAGCGGCAACAGGTTGTCGTCACCGCGGGCGGCTTCTTCCAGTTGCGATAGGGCGCCTGACACCTTTTCGTTGTCGCGGGCGGCGCGCAGCGCCTGGAGCCGGGCCACCTGGCGCTCGCCGATGCCCGGATCGACGCGCAAGACCTCCATCTCCAGGTCCTCTTCAACCTTGAACCGGTTCACGCCGACGACCACCTTCTCCTTCGAGTCCACGGCGCGCTGCCAGCGGTAGGCGCTGTCCTGGATCTCGCGCTGGATGTAGCCCTGCTCGATGGCCTTCAGCGCGCCGCCCAGGGCGTCGATCTTCTTGATATAGTCATTGGCCCGCTCCTCGATCTCGTCCGTCCAGCGTTCCACCAGGTAGCTGCCCGCCAGGGGATCGATGGAATCGGCCACGCCGCTCTCGTGGGCCAGGATCTGCTGCGTGCGCAGGGCGATCTGCACGGCATCCTCCGTGGGTAGGCCCAGGGCCTCGTCGCGCGAGTTGGTGTGCAGGCTCTGCGTGCCGCCCAGGACGGCGGCCAGCGCTTGCAGGGTCACGCGCACGACATTGTTCTCGGGCTGCTGGGCGGTGAGCATCGAGCCGGCCGTCTGGGTGTGAAAGCGGAGCGTCCAGGAACGCCTGTCCCTGGCACCGAACCGGTCGCACATGATGTGCGCCCACAGCCGCCGGGCGGCGCGGAACTTGCTGATTTCCTCCAGCAGGTTGTTGTGGGCGTTAAAGAAGAACGACAGCCGCGGGGCAAAATCGTCCACCGCCAGGCCGGCGTCGATGGCCGCCTGGACGTAAGCGATGGCGTTGGCCAGGGTAAAGGCCACTTCCTGCACGGCCGTGGAGCCCGCCTCGCGAATGTGATAGCCGCTGATGCTGATGGTGTTCCAGCTCGGGACCTCGTCGTGGCAGTAGCGGAACAGGTCGGTGATGAGCCGCATGGAAGCCTGCGGGGGATAGATGTAGGTGCCCCGGGCTATGTACTCCTTCAGGATGTCGTTCTGGACGGTGCCCTGCAAGACCTTGGGGTCCACCCCCTGCTTTTTGCCCACCGCTACGTACATGGCCAGCAGGACCGCCGCCGGGGCATTGATCGTCATGGAGGTGGACACCTTGTCCAGGGGGATGCCCTCGAACAGCCGCTCCATGTCCTCCAGGGAAGAGATGGCCACGCCGACCTTGCCTATCTCGCCCGCGGCCAGGGGATCGTCCGAGTCGTACCCGATCTGCGTCGGCAGGTCAAAGGCTACCGACAGGCCTGTTTGTCCCTGCTCCAGCAGGTACTTGTAGCGGACGTTCGTCTCTTTTGCGCTGCCAAAGCCGGCGTACTGGCGCATGGTCCAGAAACGGCCGCGATACATGGTGGGCTGGACCCCACGGGTGAAGGGAAACTGCCCCGGAAAGTTGAGCCTCTCCTGGTAGTCGCCCTGGACGTCGTCGGGAATATAGACCCGCTCGACGGGGATGCCCGAGTCGGTCTTGAACTCGGGCTTGCGTTCGGGAAAGCGCTCCAAGGTCTTGGCCAGGGATTTCGCTTCCCATTCCTCTTTGAACCTACGAACCTGGTGTGGCATTGCGCTCCTCAAAGGTCTACTTGATTTCGGCCAACACAGAGCCCATCTCCACGTCCTGGCCGGGCTCGGCGTACAGCGCCTCGATGGTCCCGGCCTTGGGGGCCCTGAGCTCGTTTTCCATTTTCATCGCTTCCAGGATGCAGATGACGTCTCCTTCGTTCACCTGGTCGCCGGGCTTGACCAGCACGCGGATGATCTTGCCCGGCATGATGGCCGTCACCGCGCCTTCGCCGGCGGGCGCTGCCTGCGCCCGCTTCGGGCCGGCAGCCGCCTTGTGGCCTTCCAGGCCCTCCACCTTCAGGCTGTGGGCGATGCCGCCCACGATGGCACGGTCGCCCTCGATCCGCACCTCGTAGGGTAGGTTGTCCACCAGGACCTTGTCTCCGTCCACGCGGACGACAAAGGGCTGGCCGTCGACCAGCACCGAGTCGCCGTTGACGGTTACGGCGTAGGCCCTGCCTCCCAGGGTAAGGGTGAACGTGGAGCTCATCGCTGCCCTCCCGCTCCGTCGATGAGCGCCGACCAAAGGCCCTGGCCCGGGCGCCAGGCCAGCTTCCAGGGCGAGACCGAGGGCTCGCCCCGGGGGGTGGCCGCTTGCGCCGCGTTCTGCTGTTGGGCGAGGACGGCGGCGACGGCCGCCACCATGGCCTCCCGATTCCCGCCGCCGTTCCTCCGGCGCTCCAGGAAGGGCCTCGCCACCTGGGGAAAGAGGGCATAGCTGATGACGTCCTCTTCGCTGCGGGCCAGGTCTCCGATCTCGGCCCGGGCCTGCTCCATGCCCGGCGGGATCAGGTCCGCCGGGCGGCAGTCGATGGGCTCCTCGTCGCCGATGGCCCTGCGCTTGAGCTCGGGGTCGATGGGCGCCGGGGGGCGCCCGTAGTAGCCCCGCACATAGTTCTTGACCTCGGCCGGGATGACCTTGTAGCGCTCGCCCAGCAGGACGTTGAGCGTCGCCTGGGTGCCGACGATCTGGCTGCTGGGCGTGACGAGGGGCGGGTAGCCCATCTCTTCGCGCACCCTGGGCACCTCGGCCAGCACCTCGTCGTAGCGGTCCTCGGCCCCCTGCTCGCGGAGTTGCGATACCAGGTTGGACAGCATGCCGCCCGGGATCTGGAACTGGAGGACGTTGACGTCCACCCCGGAGATGCCGCTCTCGAAGGCGGCGTACTTGGTGCGAACCTCGGCGAAATAGCGGCTGATCTCAGCCAGGAGGCCCAGGTCCAGCCCGGTGTCGCGGGGCGACTCTTTCAGGATCCGCACCAGCGACTCGGTGGGCGGCTGCGAGGTGACCATGGCCAGGGACGAGATGGCCGTATCGACAATGTCCACGCCCGCCTCCACGGCCTTGAGCACGGCGGCCATGGCCATGCCGCTGGTGTAGTGGGTGTGGAGCTGGATGGGCACCTCGAGCTCGTCCTTCAACCGGCCCACCAGCTCGCCGGCCACGTAGGGCGAAAGGAGCCCGGCCATGTCCTTGATGCACACCGTGTCGGCGCCCATGTCCTCCAGGACGTGCCCCATGTGCACAAAGCTGTCGATGCTGTGCACGGGGCTGATGGTATAGCAGATGGCGCCCTGGACGTGGGCGCCCACGGCCTTGACGACCTCCATGGCACGGCGCATGTTGCGCACGTCGTTCAAGGCGTCAAAGATGCGAAAGACGTCGATGCCGTTCTCGTGGGCCTTGACGATGAACCGCTCCAGGACGTCGTCGGGGTAATGCTTGTAGCCCACGATGTTCTGCCCGCGCAGCAGCATCTGGAAGGGCGTGCGGGGCATGCGTGCCTTGAGCCTGCGGATTCGCTCCCAGGGGTCCTCGTCGAGAAAGCGCATGGCCGAGTCAAAGGTGGCTCCGCCCCACATCTCGACGGACCAGTAGCCCACCTGGTCCAGCTTCTCGGCCAGGGGCATATCGGGGTTGCCAATCATGTCCTCGGTGCGCATTCGCGTGGCCAGGAGGCTCTGGTGCGCATCGCGCAAAACCGTGTCGCAGATGCGAACCGGTTTGTGGTCCATCAATTCCTACTCCTTTTCCGGCGATCCGGCGGTTGCTTACGGCGCTGGCTGGGTTGCACCATGGGCAGGGGGCAGGAGCAAGCCCTGCCCCAACTATCCTTTCAGTTCCTCGCGCGTGCCCCAGGGCTTGACCACTTCGCGCCAGGCCCTGGCTGCCTGTTCGGCGTGCTCGGCGGCCTTGAGCCAGTTGCCCATGAGGCGGTGCGTATCCGAGAGGGCCCAGTGAGCGTCGGCCACCAGGGCCTGGCTGCCGACCGAGCTGCGCAGGGCCAGGGCCTGGCGAAAGGCGCTCAGCGCCTGGTCGAGCCGGCCCTGTCCCTTTTCCCACTGGCCGCGGGTGTACATAACGTACGACAGCCCGATGGTATCTTCGACCTCCCGAGCAATGTCCTCGGCGTCGCGAAGGTGCTTTTCGGCCTGCCGCCAGTGGCCCTGGGTGACCATCACCTCGGCGATGTTGTGCAGGCTGCGGCCCTCTTCCCGGCGCAGGCCCTCCTCGCGGCGGATTACCATGCTGGCGCGGTGGGCGTCGATGGCCTTTTCCGCGTCTCCCAGGCGCAGGTAGGCGACGCCCAGGTTGTTGAGCGCCCAGGCCTCCTGCTCGCGGGAGCCCGAGCCCTGGCACAGGCGCAGGCTGTGCTCAAAGGCCACGAGGGCCTCCTGTACCCGGCTCTGCCTGAGGTGCGACCAGCCCATCAGGTTGTAGATGGCTGCCCGGTTGGTGTCGTCGCCCAACACCGAGGACAGGATCAGGGCTTCCTGTTCCAGGATCAACTGCTCCTGCCACTGGCCCCCGTAGTGCAGCGATTCGCCCAACCAGCGGAGGGCGTGGGCGCGCAGATCGACCGGGAGGTCCTGCGCCAGGAGCTTGCGAAAGCTGCCTTCGGCGGCGCGCCAATCCTGTTTGATCCACTCCAGCCGTGCCCGGTAGTATTGCGCCCACATCAGGCACGGGTCCGAGGGCTCCAGCGCCGGCTCCACCTCGTTTAGCAGGCTCTGGGCCTCATCCAGGTGGTTGGCGAGTAACAAGCGCTCCATCGTCTCATGTAGTTCTTTTGCGTTCATCTCTCCCTCGACCATGAACGGATCTGCAAAGCCGCAAACCTGCCACTGCCCGCCCTGTCCGGCCTCCTCACAGCGGGATGTTGCCGTGCTTCTTGGGCGGATTCGTGTCCCGCTTGTTCTGAAGCATCTGCAACGCTTCGATGAGCCGCGGCCGCGTTTCGTGGGGCACGATGACGTCATCGATATAGCCGCGCGCGGCCGCCACGTAGGGATTGGCAAAGGTCTCCCGATACTCCTCCACCAGCCGGGTCCGCTCCTCCTCCGGATCGTCGGCCTCGGCGATCTGCTTGCGAAAGATAATGTTCACCGCGCCATCGGGCCCCATGACGGCGATCTCGGCCGAGGGCCAGGCGAGGTTGACGTCGCCGCGGATGTGCTTCGAGCTCATGACGTCGTAGGCGCCGCCGTAGGCCTTGCGGGTGATGACCGTGATCTTGGGTACCGTCGCCTCGCAGTAGGCATACAGCAGCTTGGCGCCGTTGCGAATGATGCCGCCATACTCCTGGGCCGTCCCCGGCAAGAAGCCGGGCACGTCCTCGAAGGTGATGATGGGGATGTTAAAGCAGTCGCAGAAGCGGACAAAGCGCGCCGCCTTGATGCTGGAATCGATGTCCAGGACCCCGGCCAGCGCCATGGGCTGTTGGGCCACGATGCCCACCGGAAAGCCTCCCATGCGGGCAAACCCGACGAGGATGTTCGGCGCCCAGTGGGCGTGTACCTCCAGGAACTCGCCGTCGTCGACCACGCGGTGGATGACGTCCTTCATGTTGTAGGGCTTGTTGGGGTTGTCGGGCACCAGGCTGTCCAGGGCCTCGTCCATGCGGTCCGCCGGGTCGTCGGTGGGCACGAAGGGCGGGTCCTCCATGTTGTTCTGGGGCAGGTAGCTCAGCAGCGCGCGGATCTGCCCGAAGCAATCCTCCTCGTTCTCGGCGGCGAAATGGGCCACGCCGCTCCTGGAGTTGTGCACCATGGCGCCCCCCAGCTCTTCGGAGGTCACCTCTTCCCGGGTCACGGCCTTGATGACGTCCGGCCCGGTGATGTGCATAAAGCTCGTCTCCTTGACCATGAGGATGAAATCGGTCATGGCCGGCGAGTAGACGGCCCCCCCGGCGCACGGCCCCATGATGGCGCTGATCTGGGGCACGACGCCCGAGGCCAGGACGTTCCGCAAGAAGACAAAGGCATAGGCCGCCAGGCTGACGACGCCCTCCTGGATGCGCGCCCCGCCCGAGTCGTTCAGGCCGATGACCGGCGCGCCGTTCTTCATGGCCATGTCCATGATCTTGCACACCTTTTCGGCGTGTACCTCGCCCAGCGAGCCGCCAAAGACCGTAAAGTCCTGGCTAAAGACATAGATCGGCCGGCCGGCGATCTTGCCCCAGCCCGTCACCACGCTGTCGCCGAGGATCCTCTGCTCCTCCATGCCAAAGCCCACCGTCCGGTGGGTGACAAAGGGATCGATCTCGCGAAAGGTGCCCGGGTCCAGGAGGGCCTCGATCCTCTCCCGGGCCGTGAGCTTGCCCTTGGCGTGCTGGCGGTCGATCCGGTCCTGGCCGCCCCCCAGCCGCGCCTGGGCTTGCATATCGTGCAGTTTTGCCAGCTTTGGGTCAACGGACACGATTCTCCTCCTGAGCGTGCTTTGGGGGCCCGGGTTCTCGAGCCCCAGGGCGTGGCGGGCAGGCTAGCGCTTGGTCTCGGCGGCCACCCGCACCAGGTCTACAAAGTCGGGCTTGAGGCTGGCCCCGCCCACGAGCGCGCCGTCGACGTCGGGATGGGCCATGAACTCGGCAATGTTGCCCGGGTTGACGCTGCCGCCATACTGCACCCGGACGGCCTGGGCCGTCGCCTGGTCGTACAGCTCGGCGACCGTGCCGCGAATGGTGAGGCCGATGACCGCGCCGGCCCCGGCCACGGTGGCGGCCTTGCCCGTGCCGATGGCCCACACAGGCTCGTAGGCGATGACCAGCCCGCCGGCCTGCTGGGCCGTCAGCCCGGCCAGGCAGGCGCGCACCTGCGAGCCGACGACCTCCTCCGTCTGCCCGGCATCGTGCTGCGCCTCCGTCTCGCCGACGCACACGATGGGCAGCAGGCCGTGGGCCAGTGCCGCGTGTATCTTGCGGTTGACCATCTCGTCGGTCTCGTGGAAATAGGCCCGCCGCTCCGAGTGCCCCAGGATTACGTATTGCGCCAGCTCCTGGACCATGCGCGGCGACACCTCGCCGGTGTAGGCGCCCTTTTCCTCCCAGTGCATGTTCTGCGCGCCCAGGCCGATCTCGGTGGCCGACAGCAGGTCTCGCACCGCCGCCAGGACGGTAAAGGGTGGGCACAGGACGCGGTCCACGTCCTTGACCCCGTTCAGCCCACGCCGGATGCTCCGTACAAAGTCTGTCGCCTCGGCGATGGTCATGTGCATCTTCCAGTTTCCGGCCAGGATGGGTCGTCGCATTTCGTCACCTCGCGAGCAGATTCTGAGTGTCAATTATACTTCAAAACAGGGGGGGTGTCACGTCTTTGAGGGCATGGGGCCAGGCCTCCGGTGCGTTGCACCTGCCGTTGGTGCGACGCACCTTATTGCTGCCCGCACTGGCAGGTCCTTTGGACCACGAAGCCCACGAAAGGGCGCGAAAAACACGAAAGGTAACCGCACTTTATCGCTGCCCGCGCGGTGCAGGACGTTTGGACCACGAACACCACGAAAGGGGCGAAAAACACGAAAGGCAACCATGCCATTTCGCGGCTTCTTGCACTGAGCGAAGCGAATGTGTCGTCTCTTTCGTGCCTTTCGTGGTCCAGGGGTCACGCCCCTGGTACAGCAGGCGCAAGGCGGCCGGGGCGGCGGGCTGTTGTCGGCCGCTATACTAATTTCTCAAACTCATCCCGACTCAGTCCCAGCGGGTTCGCAAGGAACAGGTTCACCGTGCTTGGCCAGGCTGGCACAATACGCCCGAATGGCATCGGCTGCCATCTCTCGTGCTTCTTCGAGAGTACTCCCCTCCGTATAGCAGCCGGGCAGAGCCGGGACCGAGACCAGGTATTCGCCTTCGGGCTGCCGATCGATAATGATGGTGAACTGGCAATCTCTCATAACCCAACTCTCCCTGCAGATGTTTGCTGTCTTTATTATATCACTGTCCAGGGCGACCGCCAAGTTTGTTGCACCATCCCACGCTTTGTAAAGGCGTAGCATTTTGGTTAGCAGGTAGACGACCCCATCATCCACTCGTGGAGTTTGCAGGCTTTGCGCGGAAGTGCTATAATGTAACCAGTCGCGGGTGAAAGGCGCGGAAAGAGAGGTGGAACGGCGCTGGCAAAAGGATTGGCCGATCCTGGCAACCCGGCATCTGTTTTCCGCCGGGAATCGAACATTTCCAGGTTTGAGCTTGGAGGAGTTGAAAGGAGTCTGCAATGAATCCCCAAACCCGGCTTGTTCGTGTGCTGTCCGTCTTTGCGCTATTGGCCTTGGTCTTGCCCCTGTCGCTGCCGCGCCAGGGGATGGCAAGAGAGGGGGCACCGACACCGGTCCGGCCGGTCCAGCAGCCGGCGACCAGTCCCGTTGGAGTGTCGGCGGCCGGAGTGTCTATCACTGCCACTGGGCTGATCCCCGAAACCATCAACGTGACCGTGGGAGAAGTAGTCACATGGACCAACAATACGACCAGCACTGTGACCCTTTTCAGTGGCTGGAGCACCAGGGTGTATCTGCCGTTGATGGTGAGAGGAGCCACCAGCAGATCTGTCGCGGAGTCTGAGCTGGTGCAGCAAGGGGGCAGTCTGTCACCAGCACAGTTGGAGTGGGATAGTGGGCCAATCGCACCGGGGGAGCAATACACACGAACCTTCCCCCTGCCGGGCCTGTTTTCCTACCATACAAGCCAGCAGCCTGCCGCCAACGGTGTTGTCGTTGTCACTCCTCCCGCCGACATGGTCTACGTCCCAGCAGGTGAGTTCCAGATGGGCTGCGACGAGAGCAACCCGAGCGAGTTCTGCTACGCCGAGGAGCTGCCCCTGCACTCAGTGTACCTGGACGCCTACAACATCGACACCTACGAGGTGACCAACGCCAAGTACGCCCAGTGCGTGGCTGCCGGCGCCTGCAACCCCCCGGCGGACAATTCTTCCAACACGCGCCCGTCCTACTACGATAACCCGGCCTACGCCGATTACCCGGTCATCTATGTATCTTGGTACAATGCCACAGACTATTGCGCCTGGGCCGGCAAGCGACTGCCGACTGAGGCCGAGTGGGAGAAGGCCGCGCGGGGCAGCAGCTACCGCGTATACCCCTGGGGGAACATCTGGCCTGATTGCTCACGGCTAAACTACTTCAACTACGATGGGAGCAACTATGTGGATTGCGTGGGCGACACCAGCCAGGTCGGGAGTTACCCAACCGGCGCCAGCGCATACGGGGCGCTGGACATGAGCGGCGACGTCTATGAGTGGGTCATTGACTGGTATTCGGACACCTACTACAGCGTCTCGCCCTCCAGCAATCCGACAGGGCCGGATAGTGGATCGCTTAAGGTGGCGCGCGGGGGGAGTTGGCACAGTTTTTGGAAATTGGTCCGCGCCGCGCTCCGCGGCGCCGGCGACCCAAGCGGTGGCAACGAATTCACCGGGTTTCGGTGTGCAGTCTCCGGGCCAGGAGAGTGAGCTTCTGGGCTCCGACCGAAGGGAGTCCCGTAGAAAACGGAGCGGATGGATTCTGATCCCCTGGGGGAGCTCGGTGGTGGCCACGAATTGTGGAAGAGTTGCTGTAAGACGCGGCCAATGATATGTCGGGCGATTGATCGGCGCTGTCGTTCACCGGTGGACCGCCTGGACGAGTTGATCTGATCTCGGATAGAGTCGACGCGAAATGAGCCGGGGCGTGTGCCCCGGCTCTTGCATGTTCTATCTCGATGCGGCTTTTGCTGAACCTGCCCCGCATAGTTCAGCCTTTTCATGGCGGAAAACGTTTGCTCCGATGATCCGGTTGGGCACCCTCGCCCGCCACCAGGGGTTGCCAGACCAGCGATACCTTTTTCACGCGGGCCCTTGCTTAGTGGGAACCCGCCGTGCGCGAGGGCCTGCAAACCACCAGCGGGTGCGGCAACGAGTTGTCAACGAATCAGAAACGAATAAACGAATCCTTTCGTCTTCTAATTCGTTTATTCGCAGTACCGCAAAACTTGCTATGTGAGTTGACAAAAGGGGCTCTCGATGGA
>MTKX01038229.1_pt1 | contig 89863 bp, 98 predicted proteins | sample 1042771 | NCBI WGS metagenome assembly MTKX01 (sample SAMN06212183, study PRJNA360534) | anaerobic digester metagenome | biome: Wastewater treatment plant; material: sludge; isolation source: anaerobic digester fed with sludge from wastewater treatment plant | place: Denmark: WWTP Randers ...
AGTAACTTCTGATACCTCTTCTGTTCTGCCAACAAAGCATTCTCCATACGACCGTGTATCTGGCTATAAGCCGAAGGCGCTAAAGTGGCAAATAGTAAAAGCAAAGCGCTAGGAACCAACCACCAATTCATACCTAATAAAGGATATAAAAATGGCTGCATACGGTAAGCGAAGAAAAATGGTATACCAAGAAAGACAGGGTAACTCACTAAAAATGCAAAGGCACGAGTTATCACAACTCGTATATCCATTAAGCGATACTTTAGAATAGCGTAAGTTGCAATAACACAATATAAAGCAACTCCTAATTGTCCGAAAGGATAAATCTCTCGGTTGAATAGAGAACTCATAACAGTCAAATGGTGGGTAGACCCACCAATAAATCCAAAAAGCAATCCGATAATAAAATAAAGAATTTGTGATTTTCTATGGCCTCTAGCTTTTATATAAAACTTGAATAGTTCATATAGACCATATAAAACTAATAATGCCCATAAATTTAAAAAAATGAGATATTGAAAGCCAGTTGTTTTAACGTACCGTATTGTATCGTTAAATAACAGTTGTACAGAATAACCTCCTAAACCTAAAAAATCTAAAACAACAAATATAGTTGATTGGCAATAAGCAAAAATAAGAAATTTTCTTCTATTAAGTTCACAAAATACAAAAACTGTATGAAGAAATACCGTTGCTATAAATAGCGATCCTACATGAGCTATTTTCCAGTAGAAAATAGCTTGAGCATCAGTCTTAGATTGAGTTACAAGAAATACACCTATACCCCAAAGGAATACAGTGATATTAAAAAAAGCCCATATTCTATGAAGTTTAGTTTTACCGTATACTAAGAGTATAAAAGTTAAAAAAGGACAAGTTAATGTTAATAACAAACTAGATACTGACAATAGGTTCACAATCATATGTTTATGTTATATATTATTTTAAATCTTTTTAAAGATATAAACTCCTATGCTGCAAAAGAAAGCGGTAAAATCAAAAAGGAAAATAACGACACTATAATGATATTTTTTGACATTTTAACCATCTACCCTCCTTTTTTATATTATATCTAATCTATATGACTAGAGAATTAAAGTCAAGAAATTTTTCGCTGTAAATGACTTATTAATTCTCTTTCATATCTTCGATAAAATTAATTATGGCTTTTTTATCGGCTTTGCTTATCTTGACAAAAGAAATCCCCAGCCGGTAGCGTCCTTTAGGATTAGGAATATTAGAACAAACTTTTCCTTTTACTTGAATGGGATAAAAATCGCTACTGGTATAAGTATGGGAGTGGACTAAAATAAATCTTATCGAAAAGCGAGTCGATATAGGTATATTATGATCTACCGAAAGAGCCATCCCGCCTTCGCTTAAATTCAAAATTAAAGCATCAATGTCTTCTTGTAAAGCAGACATAATAATGCTTATAGATTTACGCAGCCGGCAAACAGCAATAAAATTAGTATTTATCCGGTCAAACCTTCTCTTTTCAATCCCACGGTACTTTAACTTCATATTTTATCTATTTTAACGTTTTTAAAGTATTTTTCAATAGCTCTTAATCAATCGATTATCCTGTAAACTCTATTATTTTCACTCACAGGTTTAATAACTTTAATCCCTATTTCATCGCCTTTTTTAGCTTTTACTATATCTTGATGGTTAAGTTGCATCGAATTAACGGTTTGCATAAAATCAGAATTAGCACTTTTTATACGGATAGTTTCTCTTAATTTTAAATCGGCCTTGAGTTTAATAATTCCCACCGAGATTTTATCGTAATAATGAGTAATGATTCCGATTTCTTTTTCTTTGGGCTTTTTGGGAAGTTTTTTATTGGCCTGAAGCTGTCTTTTTTTAGATTTTCTTATCTTAATCTTATAACCGCGCTTTTTATGGGGTTTGGAGCGTTTATGTTTTCGCGATAATTTAGGCATTTTGCGCGAAGTTTTTTTAGACCTCTTGATTATTTTCTTACGGGCTGCTTTTTTAGTTTTTTTCTTAAGCCCTTTTAGTGAATTGGTATGAATTATCTTTTTATTTTGTCTCTTTTTTGACTGTTTATTACTTACTAATTTTTTCCAAAAATTTAAAAAACTCATTTTTATTGTTTTATGCCTTTTTTAATCAAAATATTATAAAAAATTAATTAATAACTCTAATTTTATAATATAATGTATGTAATCAATTTCTCATTTAGAATATTGTTTATATTCTAGAATAAATAAAGAGATATTTCAAGGGTTAAAAGTAATATATTCTTTATCATACCTAAATTTAAGAAATCATAATAAACTTATGGAATCGGTAACCATAAACTCTTCGCTAAAAAAAAGAAATTCTTTATTTATAATATTATCTTTCTTACTATTCATAGGAATCGCCGTAATAAATATATCATTCCATGAAATGTGGAGAGATGAATTGCAAGCATTGATGATAGCGGGAGAAAGCTATAGCTTCTCTGAATTATTTACCAATACTAATTTTGAATATAGCCCTTTGCTGTGGCATGCCTGCCTTTATTTGCTTAGAAATTTACCAAATCCAATTCTGGTATTAAAAATTTTAAATCTAATAATTGTCGCAACTACAATATATGTCTTTTTAAAATTCTCTCCTTTTACAAAGCTACAAAAATTGTTATTTTCTTTGGGATACTTTCCTCTCTATGAATATGGCACTATAAGTAGAAATCATTCTTTGAATATCTTATTTATTTTTCTTTTTTGTGTTTTTTTTAAACCAAAACAAAAAAACTATTTACTTATATCTTTGATTTTATTTTTACTTTGCCAAGTCAATCTTCTAAGCTTAGTTATAGCTGCTATCTTAATAGCTACTTTATTATTTGATTACCTGTTATCAAAAAAACTATATAGCGAAAGGGGGCTCACTTTTATTAAAAAAATCGAAATCTGTATAAGTTCAATTATTATTCTTTCTGCTTTTTTAACTTCGTTTATTTCGGCAAGAACTATTAAAATGACTGTGCATATCTTAAAGCAAGCGGTCAACTTTAAAAGTATCGCTAACGCCAGTATAATAATTTGGAGAAGCTATGTACCGATACCAAAAATCAATTACAACTTCTGGAATAGTAATATAATTGATAGCAACACAGCTCAAATAATCCTATCTATATTATTATTTTCTTTAGTAATTATCTTTCTACATAGAAAACCTATTGCTTGTTTTTTATACACCTTAGGAACTTCTTTGTTAGTTTTTTCTTTAGGAAAAATTTATTATTATTCTTCCGATACATTTCACTTCATACGTTATGAAGGTTATGCATATATACTACTGGTTATTTGCTTCTGGATAGAAAGCTATTACTATACAACTAATTTATCTATAGGATATCCTGGGGGTTTAACAAAAATTTGTAATAAAAGTAGGAATATTTTTCTTACTACTATTTTAGCAATACATTTTACTATAGGAATGGTAGCGAGCTTAACAGAATGGTTTCATCCTTTTTCCGCCAGCAAAGATGTTGCTAATTTTATTAAAAAAAATAATATGGGTAATCTTTTAATGGCTGGGGATTGGGATTTTTCTGTATCAGCAATATCGTTTTATCTTAATAAAAAGATTTATTACCCTCGAAGTGATACCTTTGGTTCTTATATAATCTGGAATAACGAGAGAAAGATAAAAAATAATAGAGACGATATAGATTTTTATACAAAAATAAGAGAGTTTAAGAAAACAAAAAAAGAAGATATCTTATTACTCATGACTTATGAACTAGACGACTCAAAAATTCCCATAAAAAAAATAAAAGAATTCACGCAAAGTATAGTGGATGACGAAAGATATTATCTCTATCTTTATTGACATCTTATTCTAAATCAAAACTTTTAAATAGTAAGGCTAAAAAATATAGCGGCGGTTTATTAACCGCCGCTATCAAAATTTTAACTTAGCTAAATTGCTTACTCAGCTTCCACAGTGATGCTTTCTACCATCTGTTTTCCAAGTGTGTCTATGGTATATTTTACTGTGACTTTATCTCCGGCTTTTAATTCAGAAGGCTCTAAAGAAATACTTCCTTTCTGAATTTTTGTTTCGGTTGATACGGCAAAAGGTATGTCTTTATAAGTATCAGCAACTAGTTGTTTTACTACGACTTCAGATTTTGCTAAATCTACTGCAACTACTTCCCCTGAAATCGAGGCAACTTGTTCTTCTACTTTTTCTTGGGCCCTAAGTGAAAAGTTTATACCCCCCACCCCCACTATTACCAAACACACTAAGATTAACTTTACTATTCTGACCATCCTACCTCACCTCCTTCTTGATTTAATAGTATGTTCTTCCTGTAATGTGATTCTAGACTGAGATTATTCAATAATTTTAAACCCAATGATTAAAAATAGATAATATTATAAGAGGTTTATAAGAAAGGTCAATAGTAAAACAACCTACATTTTACTTGCCATTCGTATCTACTATTAGATTCATTCCAAACCTCTATCGGCGTACCCGAAGGTGCATCTTGCTGCAAACGTTTAGCGTACATTTTCTGTACTTCTTCTACCGAGCTGTTATTTTTCTGGGCTATGGTCCGGTAAATAACCATTCGGTCGTCATTTTCGGCTTTTACTAATGATTCTATCGAAATATCATAAGCTGCAGAATCTTTAATCTCTACTAAACCGGATTTATTTTCTCCTACAATACCCTTGGCTTCTAAGGAACTTAATTGTCCATAACGGTTCTTTCTATTTATGGCTGACTGCTCTAATTGCGGATCTAAATCTTGGGCATAAAGAGGTTGTAAAAAATGTAGTGAGCTTTGGTTATCTTTAAGATTATTTTCCTCTTGATGACCCGAAACGATATTTTCGATGGCATCAATATCTTTTTGAATATGCTGATAAATATCTAAGCGCATAGAAATATCGACTTTGATCGGCTCTTTAGGTGCTTCGACTTTGACTCGTGCGCACCCTAATAAACCTAATACCAAGAATAAAACTATTATCCTCATAAACTAACCTCCTTATTTAATGAAACTTGCCCTTGGCATTAAAGATGCCAAGGGCTTAGTTAAATTATACCATCAATTTATTAATGATATCCTAATTTAAAATCATGCAAGGTAATAGCTAAATTTCTTGCTCCTTTGTCTCCTTCTAAAGCGATATGAAAAACTAAATCTCCTTTATCTAAAGATAATTTTATTACACCGCTATTATAATAGTAATCCTTAAAGCTTTCTGCTAATATATCTAAAGACTGGCCGGTTCTTTTAGCCATAGTCTCTAAAAATTTATCGTCTTTTATAACTAACATCCCTCCGGGGCTAAGGGCATTGAAACCGCCGTCTAAAATATTTATCTCCTTACCTCTCCCCTTTAAACTTATATTGCCGACCAGCGCTCCATCTAGACGAATTTTTTTTTGTAGGTTAAAACTATCGATAAAGTCTACTAAATCTATATTAGTAAAATTTAAATGGCAAAAATATTCCCAATTTTTATCTATTTTTAAACTCAAATTTCCTAAAATGTCCCCTTTAAAAATCTTGGCTGATAAAGAATTCATGTTTAAAGTTTTATTATTAAGGCGGATTATGCTTTTAATATTCTCTATCTTGACTTTATCGTACTGTATTTTTTCTACAGATAATTCACCTTGCTTATTTTGGCTAGCTTCTAAATAAGCTCCTTGTAATTGAAAATCCTGATATTTTAAAAGAACTACTTTTCCTTCCAGATAATTAACAATCTGCTCTATGGGATTTATTTCAGCAGTTAATACTGTTTTTAAAATCGCCTGCTTTGTTTTTAAATTTATAGCTATATTCTTAAATTCTAGGGATTCTACTAAAAAAGCGCTGGGTTTAGAGCTTAAGTTTTGGTTAAAATCTAGGATATTTTCTTGCTCTAAATTAATATTAATCGAAGCATTTTCTAAATAAAACTTAGCGATGCTTTTCTGCCAAAGAGAAGGAAAACTAAAGTAAATTTTTAGCTCTTTTACCTTGCAATCATAGGCTTTTTCTTTATTAATTTGGATAGCAAAGAAACTAAGCTCATTTAATCTGCTAAAACCCCTCGTAAAAGCCGGCAATTTCATATTAAAACTACCAATAGAGATATCGCTATTGATAAATGTTTTTTTAAGCTGTTGTTTAACAAGAAAAATAATTATTGGCTTGCTAGATAGGCAGGTGCCGGCGATAAATAACAAAATGAATAATAAAATATGCTTAGCACGTCTCATACCCTAAAAGTAATTACCGCCGAATACCTTTTTATAAGGAGAGGTTTTTTAGAAAATTAGCTATTATTTTGCGCTGTTTTTAGCAACTAATAACTACTTAGTTGTGGAAAGCATATAATCAACTACTCTGTCGCTGACTTTATTTTCTTTTAAATAAGTTATAAGTTCGGAGTTAAGATTGTATCGGGATTTTGTTCTTTGAATCTCATCGATAATTACCGCATCCGGTAATCCTTGCGAAGCCATTTCGGCTATTTTGGTAAGTGGTATGTGATTAGGGTTATCTGCTAATGCTTGCTTATCCATTTGATTACCGACTAAACCGCCGGCTAAAGCTCCACCCACTGCTCCTATCGCTGCTCCTTCCAGACCATGGCCGCTTTGATGACCCACTATTCCTCCGACAGCAGCGCCAAGCAATCCACCGCCTACAGCTCCGGTAGTAGTTTTCGGCCCAGCAGTCTGACAACCGCATAACGATAAAACCATTATTGACCCTAAAATTAGTAAATTCGTATCTTTAAGCATACTTCCTCCTTTTTTGAAGAATTTAATTCGACGTCTCTTTATTAACCTTACTAATCTTAGAAGGTAAAATTACAATCTCTACCCGGCGGTTCTTTTGCATATTTTCTTTAGTATCATTGGCCATAACCGGTCGGTATTCTCCGTAACCATTAGCAGAAAGCCTGGCCGGCACTACGCTACATTCATCGGTAAGATAATGTAATACTGCCAATGCCCGTGCCGATGATAATTCCCAGTTAGATTTCCAGCCGGAATGCTTAATCGGCTGATTGTCAGTGTGACCTTCTATAGCCACATTAGAATCCGGTACATTTTGATTTAAAACTTCCGCTACCTTCTTAAGGGATTCTTTACCGTCTTGGCGGATTATATCTTTTCCGGAATCAAAGAATACTTCCGACAAAAAAGTAATCACTAAGCCGCGTTCTGTAATCTCCAGCTTAGTTTTATAATTATCGATTTCTTCCTTAAGTGCTTTCTCCAATTCTAATTTTGCCTTATCTAGCTCCGAAAGCTCTTTGTCTTTATCTTTTTGAAGTTGAGCAATACGGTTTAGGAGTTTCTGATTTTCCGCCTCTAGGTTGCTGGCGCGCTGTGCCCTTTGAAGATAAGTGCATCCGGTTAAAGAAAAGATAAACAGGCATAAAAGAATTACAAACTTACTTTTCATATTCATCCTCCTTTAATGAGACTTGGTCTTTTTTAAGCGCGAAGCACGCCGAAAAAGACCTTAGTCGAATTACCTCTATCCGTCTAAATCACCAAAATAATTATAAACATAAGATGCCATTTTGGCAATAAACTCTTTAGAAAGAGTACTATGAGAATTTTTATGCTTGGTTAATACTACAATAATAAAATCTCCTCTACAGGTAAAAACAATCCCGGCATCATGGCATACACGGCGTTCTAAACCGGTTTTATGGGCCACGGTTATATCTGCCGGTAAATATTTAGGGATACGGTCGTTTAGATGGGTTAATTTCAGAAGATTTATACACCGCTCCGAAATATCTCTGTTTATAAGCCTGCGGTAATAAATCTGCTCTAACAAAAATGTCATATCTTCGGCAGTAGTATAATTTTCGATGCCTTTTTTTCTAGCCTGATAATCAGCGACTCTTCTAGAAATATTAGTGTTTTTTAAACCTAATAACTTAAATGAATTTTGTAAATAATCAATACCGGCCAAATTAGTAACCATATTGGTAGCGGTATTATCGCTGTCATAAATCATGAGTCCGATTAATTTTTCTACGCTGAAAGTCGTACCGGAAGGTAAATTTTTCAAAGTTCCCGAGCCACTAAGCTTATCGGTCGATTTTAAAGTGATATTGCGGTCAAGTTTGACTCTACCCTCTTTAGCCGCTAAGAAAGTTGAAGCCATTATGGGTATTTTTGTTAAACTAGCAGCGGCAAATTTTTTATCTTTGTTATGACTAAATTCCCAGCCGGTACCTAAGTCTTTTACGACTACGCCCGAAATACCTTTAAATTGGATAATTTCTTCCTGAAGGCGTTTCTCTAAATTTTGCCAAGCCTCCAGCCTTAGTTTTTCGGCTAACTGCCGTTTTTTAACTTGCTGAAAGTTTAAGTAACACCGCTGGCTGAAATAAAAGACTAACCCTAAGCAAAGAAAAACTCCGGTGAATAAATATATCTTTTTTCTTAGTTTCATAGCACGCTAATATACTTAAACGTATATTTATTTATCAGTAACTAAAAATATTTTATGGAAGTGGGACCTCCCCTAGGATTAAAGACCTTGATTTCTAAAACTTCTTATCTTTTATTCAACCGGAATAACTATTTTTGTACCCGGCTTAAGCTTATTAGGATTTTTGATAACGTCTTTATTCAATTCATAAAGATATTTCCAACGATGAGCTTTACCGAGCTGTTCATAAGCAATCTGTGATAGAGTATCTCCTTTTTGGATGATATATTCTTTAGTTTCTACTCTAACTTCGCCTTCTACATCTTTTTCTTCTTCTATAAGAAACTTTCCTTCTTCTATCTCTTTTGCTTCCGGAACTTCGGGTTCCCCGGGATAAGGAAGCATCACTTCCTCTACTTCAGCAATCATAAATTGGGCATTTCTATCTTTCTGCATTCCTACCAAATCAGTAATAGGCGCAACAGCATCAAGTTTTCCCCGGCTGACAATACGAATGCGTTCCTGTGGTATGCCATTATCAAGCATAAATTCTTCTACTGCTTCAGCGCGGCGCCGGCCTAACTTCTCATTATAGGCTTCTGAACCGCGTATATCACAGTTTCCGGTTATCAAAATACTAGCTTCAGGGTTTTTTTGAAGAGTTTTTACAGCACTATTAAGTATAGCAATAGCATCATCGCGTAGAAGGGCTTGATCATAATCGAAGTAAACCTTTACATTTTTAATAATCTTCTTTATAAGCAATGACGGCCGTAACTCTTTAGGCTGCGGCGGCGGAAGCTCTTCTTCCTTATAATCAAAAATTATTTTATAGACATAAATGTAGCCTCTATTTCCCCAGGGCTTAATTTCGCCCGGCTCATTAGGCCACCACCAATATCCGCCGCGTTCGGTATCTTTTACCGGACCCGGTTTAGCATCGGTAGGCCACCATTCAAAACGGCTTTGTAATTCTTTTAACTCCTGTTCTTTTCTTAAGGCTTTTTCTTCTTTAGATGCCGCATAAGAAATCTGGATAAAAAGCAATAACATAATTATTACGAAAATTATCTTCTTCATAATTTCACCTCCGGCTCTCTTATTTTATCTAAAAAATAATTCTTATAAAGCTATTCTTTAAAAATCGTTCCGATAAGACTATCAATTAGCTGTTCCTTCCCGCTTTTCTTATCGGCATCAGGAGAAGATTCTTCGACATTATCTGCCGTGGAAGAATCCTGATCTAAAAATTTATCTAATACTTTTTCTAATTCCTGACGGCCTTTTTGCTTAATTGCCGACATTCCGATTTGTTTTACATCGGGCATAAAAGAAACCTTTGCTCCTTTTCCTGAAACTTTTAAGGGAAAGTAAATTTGTTTAGTTTCATTTAATAAATATTCCATCTCGGGTACCGTTGTTGTAATACTTGAAGATAAATCCTGCGGAATCATAAAGGAACCGTCTAAAGAGTAACTCTGATCAAAACTGACAAGACCTTTACCCTGAAATAAAAAAGTTTCGGTCTCTACATCTATTGACTCTACCGCTATCGAGTTATTACCGATTCCTAGCGTAGTTTTACAATTAGTAATAGTAGTATCTTTTTTACGTAAATTCTCTTTAAAGCGTTCCGGTAAATTTGCTTCTAAAACTGCTGCTAAATTCGGCATAAAAGAAAGTTTATCTAAAACCATTTTAAAGACATTAATATCGATTAATTGGCCTTCCTTTATTTGTAATGAACCGTTACCGTTTAACTTTGCTAAGGCGCCATTAGGATCAAATCCTTGGCCTTTAACTTCAATATCACCAAAGATAAGGCCTTTTACTTTTACGGGATATTTCACTTGATCTATAACTTCACTAAGTTCGAGATCTTCAAGGTTAACTTTCAGCGAATAGTTTTGATTTACTAAATAATCACTAATATTTCCTGAAAATTCTACCTTGCCCTTGCCCAAAAGACATGACGCTTTATCTAAAATAATAGTATCTTCACTCATATCAACAGTAGCTTCAATTGACTCTATGGGCACCGCTAATTCTTTTATCTGTAATAAGCCTTTGGTTAGTACTACTTGCCCTTTTAAGTTATTAAGCCCTTTGGAGCCGGCTTCTAAGGAATCAATGTTTATTGATAATACCCCGGACTTAATTTTCGGCAAAGAGGCGTTTTTTAGCTGCGGAATAAATTGAGACAGCATATCCATAGACAAACTAGAAAGGTCACTCGTTGCTCTTACTTCCTTAAGTAAAAAACTGGAATTAACCATATTTATTTGGCCTTCTCCCTGTGCAAAAATATTCTGCGAATTGCTTGCAAATAAAGCTTGGAGTTTAATCAGGAAAGGTTTAGTTAAAGAAAAATCATCTATCTGAAGTGCTATTTTATCGAGAATTAATGATATATTAGGTTCTAAAAGATAATCCCGATAGTCAATGCGACCATTTTCTATATCAATACGATTGATAAATATCTGCGGTAGCTCTTTGCTAGTTGCTTCGCTTGGTAGTTTCGGTAAAGAAGTTTCTATACCCTGTTGTTTATCCGGGCTGACTTTAGCTAAAGTTTGGATATTTATTCGGCCGTCTTTAAGACGAATAATACTTATCTGCGGTGTTTTAATTTCTACCCCTAAAATTCTGATTTGCCTCTTTAGAATAAGATCTTTAACGGAAAGGCCAAGATTCGCTTCTTTGGTAGAAAGAAAGTTATCTTGGCCAAAGTCAGGATGTTCTTTAATAATAATATCGCTTATCCGAAGCTGAATACCGTCTCTTAGAGAAAGTTTCAAATTGATATTTGCCAAGTCAAGCGGACGCCCAAGCGCTTTTTGTGCAGCAGCAATTATTTGCGGCTTAAAACGGTTAGCGTCAAAAGTGCTAAGGAATATAACTACTACGATAAAAAAGATTAAGATAATAATAGATAAGGCTATCAATACTACTTTAATCATTCTTTTAATATTCATATAAACAAAATATGTTTCTAAAAAAATTAAATTTCGATTCCGAATACTTTCCTCACCAGAAGGCCGATAAAGAAAGTAAGAAATGCTATACTTAAACTTAAACCTGCCATTTCAATAAATCTTTTTTTAAAACTAAGCCCTTTAGCTATAGAGATATAAAAAGTAAAAACTAAAATAATAAAAAGCGCTGTTGTTACCACTGATCCTAAGCTAAAAAATATATTTTGGTGTATAAAATACGGCGATACTAAAAGAATAACAGTAATTATATAAGCCAATCCGGTATAGATACTTGCTTTAAAAGGATTTTTTTCTGTGTCTTCCTGCTTAGTAGATAGATACTCTGAAGCTGCCATAGACATAGCAGCGGCTATACCGGTGATCAAGCCTACTACTCCGATAAGGCGGGTATTTTGTAAGGCAAGGGTAAATCCGGCCAGGGCAGCTGTTAATTCCACTAAAGCATCGTTTAAACCAAGAACCATTGAGCTTATGTATTTAAGACGTTCTTCATCGATAAGGCTGATAATTTCTTTTTCGTGTTCTTCTTCATTACGTATCAATGATTCTACTTCCGCTGACTTTACTTTCAACTTCTCGTAGGTACCCTGGGCTATGCCTTCGGCTGATTCCATAAGTTTAAGGCCGAAGTTTAAGCCTAAAAAACGGGAAAGAACAACAAATAAAAATATTTTAAATTTATTCGGAGTGGTTTCTTTACCGCTTAAATTCTTAAAAATTTGATAATGTTTTAACTCTTCGTCGGAAATTTTCTCAAGTATCTTACGATGTTCTTCTTTTTTTACTAATCCGGCCAGCTGTTTATAAACTATATGGTCGGTTAATTCGCTTTTTTGAATACTCAATATTAATTTTAGCTCCATAATTATAATTTTAATGGCTAATTTATTTGCTATCTTTTAAGGGTTATTTTATTTAAGCTTACCGGATATGGAGTATATAATTCCGGCTGCTACTTCCGGTTGAGGAAGCATGTATTTTCGAGCAGAAACTGTAATTTCCGTCTTTTTATCAGTTACCTTCTTAAGCTTCAAAGTCACTTTAGAATTTCCTACTTCAGCATTGATAATACCCATAGTCTTATCTTCTTTTTTTACTGCTCCGGATGTTTTCAAGATACTTAAACTTACTTCATAAGCTTTCTCCCAAGAAACATTATACTCGGAACGCGCATAATCTTTACCGGCAAAAGTAAAAACCGCTGCTACTGGGAGCGCGGCTACGCCAGTTAAAACCGATGCCCCATATATCCCAAGGCCCTGAATACCCGCTGCCTTTAAGGGTTCAGCGATGATAAGAGCGGCTAATTGCTGGGCGCTGTTAATATTCTTATAGGTCTTTTTAATGCCTATATCATAAACTTTTATCGCTGTCGGCCCAGAGACGCTGTAATCTTTACTTACTACCCTTCCAATATTAAGGTTAACCAAATCCATCTGTATAGACATCTGTTTAACTGGTTTAGCTGGTTTATCCGGCTTATCTTTAGGTTCAGAAAGTTTAAGCGAATCAACGTTGAGTTTGCCTTCCTCGTTCTTTATTAAACCCATTTCTTTTAAATCCAATGTCAACTCTTTTAAGTGAATCTTTCCGCGTATTAACGGTAATATATCGTAAGAAACGCCTAAAAGAGGAATATCAACCATAACATCTGGCGGAAAATCTTTTGGGCTATACATCTTAAAATTAGTTATCTTGACGGATTGTCTAATTATGCTGAGAGAAAAACCTCCAATACGAGTCGGAGCTCCGGTAATATTGCTAGCAGCAAGAGTGATAACCTGTTTAATCACAAAATCGCGTAAAGCGCAGAAGACAACGAGAGCTAAAAAACAAATTATAATTAAAATAAGCTTCTTCTTCATGTCTCCCTCCTTATTTTATAAGTTTTTATTTCAACCATAAAACTTAATATTCAAAATAAGCAAACTCCTCTGCCCGTCTATTATTTTAACATATAAAGAGCTCTTTCTTGCAATTAGGTATTATAGGGCTGCTTAGAGTGATTATCAAGAAAATTAAGTAGTGCTAAAGAAATCCTTCCTTTGGAGGAATTTCTATTGATGGTATTTATTTATAGATAGGAAAATTTTGAGGAAACTTAAAGACTAAAATTGCTGGCGCTTATAATATTAGCATCAGAAATAACTTAGTCTTTTACTTGCTACGCCGTTGCTTAAGGCGTAAATCAACTCGCTGTTTCTTTGTTCTTCCTAAACTTTTCGGCAAATTATTGTTATCGGAAAACTCTTCGCATTCCCATACCACCGGATCCTTATCAAAGATACAGGTCGAAAGTTGTATGCAGGTACCGCATAAGCCATCTCTTGACATAATTACCTCCCTACCGCTACTTTTAGCCTACGGTGATTAGTATGGTTCTGGTATTTATTGTTCCCGCTACTACCGTTTAAGATTGCTTCAGCCTCTTTACGATAAGCATCCATTACATAGGGGATACCGCAAACTTGGGATGCTTCTTCGGTCAAACTCATCAAATCACTGCGAGAGATAGTATCAATCCTAAAGTTTCTGCTGCCGGCCATCAACTGTTGCAAGCCAACCTTAATCTTTTGGGTAAAAGAATATACTCCTAAAGCACCTAAGGGTATATCTTTCATATTGGCGCCGTATTTTTCGGATAACTCTTCGTAACAAACAAAAATTTCTTTCTCGGTCTTACCATACTCGGATACGGTAGTAGGAAGCTTATTTTCTTTAATCCAATTAGCAATATTTTTTCCTACCATTCCAGGAATCATCAAGGCTCTACCCATACAAACTGCTTTAACATAAGGAGCTCCCATAGCTATAACCTTAAATACATGGTCTTCAGTAGAAAAACCTCCGGCAATAGCAATATCCGGAAGACGCATTCCCTTCTTAGCTAGCTTCTGACAAAACTCATAGGTCAAAGCCTCTAGATAAAAAGTAGGAATTCCCCACTCTTCCATCATTCGCCAAGGACTCATGCCGGTTCCTCCCGGTGCACCGTCAATAGTTAAAAGATCGATTCCGCCTAAAGAAGCATATTTAATCGCCATAGCCAGTTCGCGCATCGAGTAAGCTCCGGTTTTAAGAGTAACACGCTTAAAACCTAAATCTCTAAGACGCTTTACTTCGGCTAAAAAGGATTCTTCGGAAACAAAACCTAGACGGGAATGACGTTCAAATTCTTTGATTGCACCGTCAGCAAAAGCTTTTTGAATAGCTTCTTGTGTCGGATCAGGAGTAACAATGTAACCACGCTTCTTTAATTCTAAAGCTCTGTCTAAACTTCTAACTTTTATTTCACCGCCAATGCACTTGGCACCTTGGCCCCACTTAAGCTCTATAGCCTCTAATTTATGTTTCTTTCTTATATATTCTGCTACACCCAAACGAGTATCTTCTACATTCATCTGTACTAAAATCTCACCATACCCGTCATGGAACCTCTTATAAGTTTCTATTCTACGGTCCATTTCCGGAGAACTCTTGATTTTACCTTTATTATCTAATTCTAATTTGGGATCAATACCGCAGACATTTTCACCGCAAACCAAGGTAATGCCTGAAATGGCTGCACCTACCGCAAAAGAATCCCAGTTTTTCCTAGCGATCTCGGTAGAACCCAGCGCGCCGGTAAAAATAGGAGCTTTCATTTTTACTTTAGAATTCCAACCATATTGAGTCTCTGTATCTACATCCGGAAATTTAGTATTGTCGGGGTTTCCTTCTGCGCCTTGAGGCAAACCTTTTGCGCCCAAAGCATAACCTTGAATATTTAGATGAGAATAATCCACCGGATAATCTTTATCTGCACCAGCAGTTACTTCTCCGAAAGGACCAGGATAAATTACTTCCCGGCCTCTGAAAGCGGCTTTAAAAATTTCGCAATTTCCTTTACAACCGTCTACACACCGCGAACAAATTCCCGAACCCGGCACTACATTTTTAGACCGGTTAAATGTCCCCGTTGCATCATTAGCATTTGGTCTGCCTAAATTCATATTGTTCCTCCTTACTCTTACTCTGCTTATTTTCTGAATCCATCGGAATCAGGGCAACCGTTGCCTATTTAAGCAGAATGGCTACTTTGCCTCGGTTAAATGTTTCATATCTACTGCCAAGATAAGTGCCTCCGCTACCTCGCGCATAGTCTTACGATTATCCATACTGTACTTACGAATCTTTAGATAGGCCTGCTCTTCCGTTAATCCCTCCTCTCGCATTAGAATACCTTTGGCGCGTTCGATTCTTTTACGCGTCTCAAGCTCATCTTTAATTACTCTGGTTCTTACTAATAACTCTGTATTTTCAATAGCTACCGCCGCCTGATTAGCAATGGTAGTCAAAGTCTCAATGTCTTCACTGCTAAAATCGTACAGCTTAGCGGTATAACAATTTATGGCACCAATTACTTTACCTTTAACCGATAAAGGCACGCATAGTAAAGATTTTAAACCTTCTTTTTTGGCAATATCTTTATGCTTGTATCCTTTATCTTTAGTGACATCTCTTACCGCCAGGGGTTTATTCTCCTGGACTACTTTACCGGCAATACCTTCTCCGACTTTAAGAGGCAACTTTTTGTTATATTCTTCGCTAATACTTTGAGTGGCACGTACTACTAAAGTATTAGTTTTTTCATCGATTAGCATCAAAGAGCAAATATTAGAACCTAAAACTTCTGCGGTAACCGTAACTATTAGGCTTAGAACATCATCTAGATATAAATCCGAAGTAATAGCCTTGCTAATCTTAGATAAAGCTTTGATATGCTCGGTAAAGGTTTTATCCATAGTAAAAATAAAAAAAGCGTTTTACACCGCATAAATCGGCATAAAACGCCATTGTTTCGCTAAAAGAAATGCCCTTTTTTGTTAGCTAAACTTTGCTAACACCAGGAACATCCCTTTTATTTTTTTCAAACACTGAAATGTACGGACAATAAAAAAAGGCGCTTTTTTAACGCCTTTGTCCTTTCTGCACAACTTCGTGCTCTTTACCTAATTGTCAGGCAAAATTTAACATATTATTTTGAACTTGTCAACTGTTTTTTTAAGGCAGTAAGTAGAGACGGGCCATTGCTTTAGCCTTTAAATTTTGACAAAATGTGATAAAGAGCCCACCTCTTTTATTTTAATTAACCTTTTATCTTTTGCTATTTCCTCTACTAAAATATTAACTCCTTTTTTCATACTGGCATAAGGACGAACAGCGCTAGCATCATGAAACACAATATGACCTCCCTTTTTTATAACGTTGACCCAATACTCAAAATCTTTTTTTACCTTTTCATAAGAATGGTCTCCGTCTATAAATATAAAATCTACTGCTAGGCCTTTATTATTATAAGTTGTACTATCGATAACTATAATTTCAACTTTATCTCTCAAACCAAATTTACGTAAAATATCTTTTAAATTAAAATCATCATAGGTATCATGTATATCCAGAGAAATTAGTCTTCCTTCTTTTAAGGCGAAAGCAATTAATAGCGTAGTACCTCCTTTCCAACGGCCAATTTCTACGCAAAGAGCTTTATCAAGAAACCTTACTAACTTAAAAATATAAGCGGCCTCATCTAAATCTACCCTAATAATCCTCCTGTTTAAAGGCGTACAGGAAAAAAGGAAACAAAGATCTTCAAATCCTTCTAGCTTTTCAGGAATCGATATTTCGGACAATTTTAAGTCATTTTCATATTCTTTATTTAGCTCTTCGGCTGATAATAAATAAACCCATCTTCCTATTCTGGTATGAAAAGATTTCTTAATTAACTTCCTAAGAGCTAATTTTAGATTATGTAGCCTTGTCTTCATATAGCGATAGGTTTTTATTTAAAACGGCTAAAGCTTGCTACTCGTTATTTTAAATTCGTTCTTTCCGCCGGCGGAAAAATGGTTTTTTTCTCTTACCAGGCCTTCGATCTTCATTGCTGCCTTGTTTATCAAAATGACGCCATTGATTAGCTCTACCTTCTTTAGGCCTCTTATCGTATTTTTCTCTAAATAAACCAGTACTCTTACGTTTTGCAAAACATTCGCTACAATATACCGGACGGTCTCCGCTGGGCTTAAAAGGCACTTCGCATTCTTTATTGCAGTCTGCGCAAATTGCTCGAGTAAAACTTCTTTCTCTAGGGCCATCATTTTGGCTTCTCCTGTCATGATGGCGGTTACGATCAAAATGCCGGAAAGGTTTCGAAAAATGCCTTTCTTCCGAAGGCCTCTCTGAAGATAAACTAATTAAAGTATCTATCTTCTTCTCTAAAGAAACTAGCTGCTGTTGTATTGTATTAATTATACCGGTTATATCCGGTTCAAACCGCTTAGAAACTGAAGAACTTTTACTTTTGGAACCTTTTTTCATATTACTCCTTGGACAAAAAGCCTCACCAATTATTTAGTACCCGTTAAAAAAGTAAGATTCTCTAGACTACACAGAATTTACAGGTATAAATTGTGTGTAGTTTTAAGCCCCTTATCGAAGACTGCCCTTGCGTTTATTAACGTCCTTCGTTCTTACGCTTGGAAAAACAATCCTTGCAGTATACCGGACGGTCATCTCTAGGTTTAAAAGGCACTTCACATTCTTTCTTGCAGTCTGAACAAATCGCTTTGTGCATCTCTCTTGGCCTTCCGCTATATCCACTACTTCCACCTTGTTGTTGATATCCCATATTACCTCCTCTTCTGTCGATAGACAGATTTTTAATTTTAGTAAAAAATTATGGGGTCCCTCTCCTATAAGCAGAGGTTAAACCGCTTAGTATCTATAGATAGTTATTATAGCTAACTTAAGGTTTTTAACAAGGTATTTCGGTTGTTTAGAGAGGTAGTTTCCTCGGAAAAGATGTCCTATTTGTCTAGTATTCTATAGTCTAAGATTACGTAAATATTTGAAAACATTAGATGTATAAATGTCTACTTATTTAGACCTAGACAACTACAATTAATACATATGCTCTTATACAATAGTATCCTTTGATAAAACAATGAATTATTAATTGTCTATAGTTTAATTGAAGAAATTAGGGATGACTATAACAAAGAATACAATAAGTGCTATTGCTAAACAAAGCTGTTTAATCCAGAAAAACTTATTTGCATAACGGTAAGACAAAGCAGAATAATCATAATTTTTTGTCTCTAATCCTTCTTTTTCCATCTCATTGCACAAATTATTAGTGTTAATATATATACATAAGTATTGAAGAAAATCTAGTACCATACTTAGTAAAGCAAGAAATCCTACAAACATTAAACCCTTTTTCTCTCCTGCGCTAGTGATAAAGGATGTTGCTGATCTATCTATTAAGAAACCCCAAATAATGACTATTAATCCCAAAGAAATAGCACGAACCTGTGTACTTATACGATTAGATGCAAAATGTCGCTTTTCAATGAAATGCTCTATCTTCATTTTTTTCCTTTAGTATGGCTCGGTGAAGGCTTACTGCCTTTCGATGGCATCGCTTCCCTAAGTCTTTTACATGTTCCTATCTCTAGTTTTTTAGATACTTTTTTTGCAGATTTTTTTTACATGATTTACTCATTCTATACCCCTTCTGTATTAAAAAGTTTTACTTATATCCACGTGCTATTAATACCAACTTCAAACTTTATGCGATGTACAAGTTCATTACTTAGGGCTTTCTCAGTACCTGCGCTACCACCTAAATTAATAAGAGCAACCATGAAACCAGCTTTATCTTTTTGATCCTTTGCAGCTGTAACGGCGATATCGAACTGAATCCCAGGTATCTTTGAATCATCCCCAATATTACGCCGTAAATTAAAAACTTCAAATTGATCTTTATCTGGATTCTTTAATTCATCATTTGCCATTCTAATACCGGTAGCAATTTCTACAAGGGTATTTTTGATAAATTCTTTAAGTTCGATATGTTCCATTATCATCTCCTTTTTTGGTCTTCTAACGCTTAAAGCAATTTACACGAACCATGCAAGCCACAAAGATAGTCAGGTAACATATACTATCAAGATTCTTTTGTTTCTTCTACTTTTAATATCTCCTCATTTTTTACAGAAATAGGTGATATAGCATCTGCGCTGATGTATAGTCGCGCGTCATTAACAAAATCAACATAGATTGAATTCATTTCTTTAACAATTTCATTTAATTTATTGTTACCGGGTGTGAAACTATTCGATTCGGGATTATAGTATTTAGCCTCTTCTCGTGCCTCATTTGCTTTTTTTATAAAACTTTGCATTCTTTTGTAAAGTCTCTGAGGAAATACAAACATCTGTCTTGCCTGAATAACATTAAAGGCAGTAGATATTGTCTTAATTTCACGCCAGTAACGCTTATATGCTGACTCAATTAAATTATCTTCGGGTATAAGGTAGTAATAAACCTTATTAGCTACTGCGTTTAGCAATTTTCGAGTCATACGCATTTTTACTATGCTATCTATTACGCATTTAACCATTTCACTATGTACTGTTGAAACGCGGTTAGCTTCAGCAGTTTTTCTTATTGAATATATTGCAACCCACGTAGTAACAAATATGCTAAGCATAGCCAACCCAGTTTCAATTGATATAATTCCTTTCATAATAATATTTATGTAAATCCACCTAATCCTTATCTCTAGGTTTTTATTATAGGAAGATTATATAATATTGACAAAGTATTTCAATGGATAATAGGATGTAGCCTCAAAAAGATGTCCTATTTGTTTAATATATTTTAACTGGTTATGACGTAACTAATTAATATCTAAAGTATGGTTGGTTGTACATTGATGAAAAGCGTACAAACCACCTAAAGCATTCCAAACATCTTTTAGCAATCCTAAGTAAGTGAAATTAAATCTTAATTTTAAGCTTTTTGACTTTTGGTTTCTCGTTAACCCATATACATGTAAAATACAAAATACCCACCTTTTTATTTTTAAGTGCTGATTGTATTTCTCCTTCTGTATGCTTTGGATCTATTGGAACCCAGGTTGAAATATGATCTTTATGGGGTATAAACGCCTCGATTTCGGTAAGTCCTGTGCCATTTTTACCCGTAAACTTAACTTCTGTCTCACCAGAAAACGAATCTTGGTGAGCAGCATTATCCGCCCTTAAACCACTGTATTTAAAGTAAGGATTGCAAATAACAATACTGCTCCCAACATAATTACGGAATTCTATATTAATTAAAGAAGTGTAGTTAATGCCAGTGCGCTTGCTATGGTAAGTAAATATATTTAGCATAGGGATTCGTCTTCCTCTTATAATATAAAAAGAGCCAAACACAACACCAGCGACCAAAATTATTACATTAATAATTTCCCAAATTCCAATATCATTCAGAAAAATTAACTTTTCTATTATTTGCACTGGCATACCTCCTCTACAATAGATTTTTTATCGATTATTTAAGTGACTTACCCATTTTCATCAATATAGCGTTATCTATAGTTTTTGGTATTGTCTTATTCCATTCTGTGTCAATATAATAATCTACATTTTTACCAATATTACTTATCATTTCAAAGGAACCTCGGATAATATCTAAATATTTCTGCCTGGATTCAATTGTATATTTATAAAAATACACAAGGGTATTTTGTCTGTCCATCGGCATTAAAAGAGAAGGTAGAATATAGTGTAAAACTTTCGAGTTAGAAACTAATCTGCCTTTAGTTTTCATGAGATTAAGACCATCGTATATTTGAGCTACAATACTTAAGATTTCTTCAATGTCCGTCACTGCGGTTATTTCCTTCTTCCATAAGAGTTTTAATTTATCTTTTTGTGCACGAATCGAATCTCTAAATTGATCAAAATACTCCATCTTAGCACCACGTGAATTCATATCCCAAGAAACAAGTGTTGCATACATTAACTCTATGTGATAATCATTGTCTAAAAAACTCTCTATTGACGATGAGTCATTGTTAACTTCAATTATTTTCTTATAAAAATAAAGATCTGGTCCTTGTCTATACCTTTTATTAAATTCAACTAAATCATTTTTTTCTAAAAGTATTTTTTTGATAACCTCAAACTTATCTTTTATCATTTATATTCCTCTTTTTTAAAGCCTCTTCAGCTTATCTCTTAGCTCGCCTTTCTTCTAAACATTATTAAAGGTATCTTTAAAAACTTAAGTGATTTATTATTTATAAAATACTCGGGGTACTATAATTTATTTATTCAACGCTTATAAAAAATCTTCTCCAATCACCTTTATCCCAAATCTCTTTCTTTATACCCATTTCCTTATCTTTTATATACCTAATTTTTCTACCAGTAAAATGGTCTATAGAAAGCATCTCATTTCCTTGAAAAATATGCTCGAATCTTTTTACACCTGTTGGGAAAAAGGTTTTCCAACAAGTTAAAGCTGCAAAAATAACTACGAATATTGCTAGCAATAAATTAACTTTACTTAAACGAAGCATGCGTTCATTATTTCTCCTTATCAACTCTGCTTTAACTATTTTATATTGGTCTGGAGGAGTAACACCATAGCCCTTCCCCCACCCGTCTACATAATTCCTTAACCAATGGAATATTTCTTTATCAGTAAAATCTACTATATTTTTAATTTTGGGTAAATTAGAAATGTCGTCTTGTTTCTTTATTCCACTTCTTCTTAACCAACTAAATAACGATTTAACTTTATTTTTTATATCGAGTTTTTCTCTCATCATTCTTTATCAAAAAATACTATTACTATAAAAGAATCTTAAGCAGTACTTATCTAAAAGTATCTTTTCCTCCGGAAAGTTATATATTTTCCTCTAACTTAAACTCAAAATTCTTGCATTTCGCACAAATTTCATATTCTTTTTCAAATTCCATTTCTGGTACTGGCTCTCCAGGTTTAAGTGGTTTTATTTCGTAGTAACCTATTACTTGAGGATCGCAAAGCGAACTAAAAGCATTCTTGCAACTTAAAGTGTCCCTTTCAAGATGCATATTTTTTATTTCTACCCAAGATTTACTAACATATTTAGGCAATCTTAAAATCATTTTGTCTAAGAGCGGATCCGGACCAATTATGAATATATTAGTTTTACTGCTCCCCATTAACATTATCTTGATATCATTATCTCTCTTTATCACGGGTTGCATCCTTAAGTCTTTAAATTTTTCGAGTTTAAAATTATCTAAATCTGGCATGATCTGAATTTTATCTAGATGACTGTATCCCTGAGTTGCCGCACAGGCTCTCCATCTTATTTCTGAATAATTACTAAATTGTCCAAACATATTATTATCCTCCTAGATTAATCAAGAGCTATCTTGCTGGTAGAAAATCCCAATTGTTTTCATATTCCTCAACTGTCGGAGTCGGAATTGGATACTTTTCCTCTTTCAATCCTATACGGAATGTACGCATTTTATTGCTACGACTATGAGTCTCTTTTTCATCTAACCAAAGCTTATGTTGTCTTTTTACATATTGGGCTACGACTTTACTAGGTACTATAAAATATCTAAATGACTGACCTTCTTTATTAATATTAACAAAACAATAGAAAAGATTCGGTTCTTTGATATGCTCGTGCTTTTCGTTCATCGGCCAAGCGCTAATATATTTTCCAAACAGCTTTGACGATCCGCCAGCACTTTGACTGCTCATATAGTTTGTTTTAACCTCCACTTTAAACATATCACCGGTTTCGGGATCAGAAACTAGGATATCAACACTCTTAGTTCGGCCAATAGTCATATTTGCATCATATCCTCGCAACGCCAACTGCGATAATACGGCAAACTCACCTGCCAAAGATACAGAGTTTTTATTTAAATTTCTGCTCTTTATCCTTCTTCCCTTAACTTTTCTCGCTTTCAAAAAATTCCGTTGTATTTCTTTGTTAGACATATTTTATCGCCTTATTTCTTAGTACCTATTGTAACTTGTTTCAGAGCTTTTTCAATGTTTGCTAAATCCTACTCCTTCACCGCAAAACTTGCATGTGCTATTGCAATTACCTTCTTGTCATAAGAAGATGTATCGTGATTACCATACCAAGATACATCATAAGAATTAGCCGGATTTATCTGAAATTGGCCCATTCTTGCAGAACGTATAGCCCCAATTTTATTTCCGGTTGAAGCAGCCATTTTCTCAGCCCTGGCTTTAGCGTTTTCAGTAGCCTTTGCTAGCATCTCTATTTTAAGTTCTGGAAGCTTAGTATAAAAGTATTGAGGTAAATCTGAGATAAACTGTATATCTTGATCCAGAAGCTCGGTGGATTGACGAGATATGTTTGTTATCTTATTAACATCGCATGAACGTACTTCAACTGTTTGGCCAACAAGGTATCCTTCTATCTCATTAGTATCATTTCCTTTTTCATTCTTTTTATATAAAGTCTCTGTTCCAACTTGTGAAACTATTATTTCATCATCTTTAATCCCTTTAGAAAGTAAATATTTTTTTACCTTTGTAAGATCATCTTGAAGTTTAACGTAAGCTTCTTTCAATTTTGGGCTTCTCCTGGTAAATCCTGACTTCCAAACAATATAATCAGATACAATATCTTTCTCAGCAGAGCCAGTTACTTCAATAACTTCCTCGGTCAATCTTTTAACTTGAATAACACCCTTGGATAAAATCATCGTTGAAAAAACAGTTGCTCCAGCAATACATAAACCTAAGATGATGATTTGTACATTCTTTAAACCACTCAAGCTCCCCATGCAACACCTCCTTGCTTAAAGTATAAGGATATACACCGAAAACAAACCTTTTGTAATCGATTAAAAAGCTCTACCAATATTGTTTATAATTTCAGAGTGATTTTGAGCAGAATCTAGCAAGCATGCCTCTGGATTAAGCGTGATTTAAATACCATCGGAAAGCTACGCGAGCTTTTCTTCCACAATTTCAGATTTTGATTTTACCCACATCAATTTTATTCCTAAAATATCCATTTGCGGCCTAACATTCTTTAAAACACCTTTCATATATTTATCTTCCGGAAGGGCTATGGCAAAAGAAGCCTTGGGGTTCTTTGTCCTTTCTTCTAGGATTTTGATAATAGCTGCTCCAAAATGTATTTTTATCTGTCCACTGTCAAATTTATTACGTTTAGTATTTTTAGCGTTTCCCTTAGCACCTTTAGCTTCAACAATTAACTTTTTCCCATTCTTTTCTGCTAAAATGTCTAACCCCCTTTGTTGCCCCAATGAAAAACTAAGAATAGTCCATCCTTGCTGCTTAAGCCAATACATTACATCTTTTATAACCTGATCTTCAGTTTTTTTTACCATCTTTCCTCCTAAAAATAAAAAATCCTTCGCCATTTCTAGCGAAGGTTTTCTTTCTTTTAACGTCCTGGATTTAGCCCTTCCAACTCGGGACTCTTGCCTAAATTTGAATTAATTTTAACTCCTTTTTAGTATTTTGTCAAGAGAATTGATACTAATTAGGTTGGGTAGTACTAGATAAATTCTGTTTATTTATAGAAAACACACAAAAACTGCATTAGTACCGACATCTCAGATAAAACCGCATCGAATTTCTTATCTTTTTTTAAGTATTCTTTATAAGCTTCTTCTCCGGCTACTAATTGATACTTTTTCTTTTTAAAATCCCATTCAAACTTAATCCGGGTTTTATTTGGAGCTCTTGTAGATAAAACTGTAAAAGTTTTTTTAAGATGCTCGGCTAGCTCTCTTTCATCTTGGCCAGTTTTTCGGCAATGTTTAAGAATATATTTCTCATGAAGGTAACTTATATAATCCGTTATCATCTCATCCTCGGTGACTGGCTTATAGGAAGAAGGTAATAAATCATCTATGGTCTTTTTCTCATGAACGAATCTATGGTATTGAGTTATTTTGTTTTCAGAAATCCAGTTATCTATATCTTTCCTGCGAAAAATAACTTTTCCGTTGGGTAACTTGGAAAAAGGCATCTTTTCTCCTCTAACCCAACTCTCTATAGTGTTAACTTGTATCCGTAAATATTCAGCTACTTCTTTTATATTAAAAACTTTCCGGTCGGTCTTTTTGATTAAAGATGCTTCCTGGAGGGATTTTTGATCTAAGAATTCATTGCAGTACCTACATTTGATTGCTTCTTCTTGAATCTCTTCGGCACAGAAAGGACATCTTTTCATAAATTAATAAAAACTCTTCAGTAGGCTTTGCTCAATATCTTTTTCAAATTAATCGCCGTTATATTGATTATTATCAAAGGGAGGGCTGGATTTCTATTAAGGCATCTTCAAGGTTCTGGATAGCTTCTTTCAGGACTTTGGCGTTAAAGCCACTTTTATATATGCCGATTTCTAAGAATAAAGAAGATGTTTCTTCTTCTTGCTTTTCTACACCTATGGTTATAAGCCTGTCAGAACAAATCTTAAATATCTCATAGAAGCGTTCTTTAAAATCAGGGGTATACTTATTAAACTCAATTAGCTCTCCAATCCTAAAGCCCGAATCCTCCCAGCCTTTATAGATATAGCAAATATCTTGATCATCTCTATAGATATCAAAATAAAGCTCTAGATTATTGTCAGAGGTAAAATTCTTTAGCTCTAGCTTTAGCTTCTTAGAGCAATTCTCTAGTAACTTTATGTTCTTTTGCTGATCTGTGGTATTTTTAAGAGGCTGCTTTATTCTGTTTCTAAACCTATCATGAGGAAAATCAAACCGCCTAATCATCTTAACTTAGTTAAAGCGTAAATAGTTCTTTATCTTTTAGGATTTTTACCCGCTTAAATAATTCTCTATACCTATCAGCATAAAAAGTATGTATCGGTATTAGTACTTTGGGATTAAGGGCCTTGGCAAACCTTTTTAGATCCTCTGGTTTAGCATGGCCGCTAGAATGGACTTTTGCAATAACTAATTTATTCTCTTTACAAAAATCTCTAAACTTAGCGGTCAAATACCCTTCCCAGAGAGAATAAATAACTTTTGCTCCTTTATAGTTTTTTAGTTTCTTTAGGATGTGGGGAAAGAGTGAGTTATAACGGCTAAGGAAAAGTATCTTCTGCTTACTATTATTAATTTCTTTAAAATCGATTTTATTAGTTTTATAACGGTAAAGGGTTTTAAGTGATTCTTTATCAGCTAAGATCTTACCTTGCCTAAAATGAAACTTAAGGCGGATATTATTCCAGTTAAACTGGGGTATGCCTTTTGAAATAGAACTTAAGCGTTCAAGAATATAAGCAGTATAAACATCGATTACGAATATAGAGTTAGTCTCAAGACAGGCCTTATAAGCTGAAACTATCCGGTCAATATTCTGGGAAGATACGAATAAGAAGGTAATATTATCTGCTTTCCTTAAAATCTCGGCTATCCGTTTTTGGACTACTAACTCATTGGGATATCCTTTATCATCTCTACCTAAAGATGTTCCTTCCATTAAAAGACAATCGACATCTTGAGGCGGATTTTTAATGATTTTATTGAATAAGCAGCTTTTTCGGCCATGGCCTCGAAAATCTCCGGAGTAAAAGAGTCTTTTGCCATCAGCTTCTATTAGAAAAGCCCGAGCATCAAAGGCCGAGTGATCTACTAGATAGGGTGTAACTTTTATATCACCGATAGAAAAGGTAGTTTCGTTATTAATTATCCTAGAGTTAAAAGCTGATACTTTAATAGGCGTAAAGTCGCTGGAAATCTCAATTAGCTCTTTTACGCCTTGGCTTAGATAGACCGGGATATCAGGATGTAGATAATTTAAAAGGCCGTAATGGTCAGGATGCGAGTGAGAAATAAGTAGAGCATCTATTTCTTTTGGTTCGCCTTTATATAGGCCTTTTATATCGGGAAGGATTTCTAGTTTTTTAAGCTCTGCTATGGATTTTCCGGTAAGTATTTTAGAATCGAAAGGTTCTTTGCTTTTACTAACTAAAGGAAGGCCAAAATCTAGAAGAATTCTTGTTCTACTTGTCGCTAACTCTACACAGCTACCGCCGATTTCTTGAGTGCCGCGGTGGATTATAAGCTTCATAACTTAATTGAAGAAACATTGTATTCTAGCAGAAAAATTTCTACACCTAGTTTTTTAATGAGTTCTGTTAACTTAGGTTTTTTGGTTAACTCTTCTTTTGCTTCATAATAAGCTGAAGCTCCTTTCATTAATAAAACAGCTTTTTTTATATCTTCTTTAGTCAAGTTCCTAAATTTTTCAAATGATTTCAAGAATTTATCTTTATTAAGCTGACAATAATAAGTAGTTATTTCTAATACCGATCGTAATAAAGTTTCCTTATTATTTGAATATTTTAATTCTATGATATAAGAAACTGGTAAATTATCATGTTTATAGCTAACCAAGTCAATTTTACCAGCTTTGTCACTTTTTTTATTTTTTAAAGGGATTTGAAAATCCAGGATTTCTCCTAAGCGTTCTAATTTAAGCCAAACTAAACTTTTTGCAAAATTTTCTTCTTCCCGATTAGTTTTAGACCTAGAAACTTGCTTTTGATGAGAATCAACATGATAGTTTGGCCTTCCTATTGGCTTTATCTCCTCTCTCATTAATTTTTCAATTCCTAAATCTAATAACTCGGCTGAGATTACTTCAGAATACTCTTCTTTTGCACCTAAGACTTTTCCGCTCCAATTAATACATTTGGCATTATATAGCTGGTAAAGATGCTGTAGAGATTTATGAAGTTCTGCGATAGTTTTTTCTTTTGAATATTTTCTCATTGTCTATTTCTAAAAACAAAAATTTTCTCTAATTTCAATTTCCAATTCTACACCTTACTATAGTTAGGTGTCAATAAATAAAAGACCGTACCATAATACGGTGTTATGGAAATCTCAATACGGTTACGTGTTGGTAAAAAGATCAGGGAGTTACGTAAGAAGTGCAGATTGACACAAGAAAAACTTGCAGAGCTAGCTGAGATTGATTATAAGTATCTGCAGCGCATAGAAGGGAAAAAACCACCTAACATTAAGCTTGAAACTATTGCTAAGTTAGCAAAAACTCTTAAAGTCTCTCCTTCCGCGTTGCTTGAACCTTAAACTCACCCTCTTACGTTCCCACTAGGGTAGGATATATCCATAGAAAGAAGATATAGTCAAGTTATATAGATAAATTGTATTACTTGCTATAAACTACATTCTATATAAGAACTGTGGAAAGCAGGTATTATCTATAGCAAGACGACTTGCCATCTCAAGAGCGTCAAGCGCATCATCGTGACTACCTTTAGGGTAATACTTCATCTCTTCGATAAGCGCTCTATTACGCCGCGACAATTGAATCCTCCCGCTCATAATCATAGGTTGAAGCCATTCTATGCGAAGCTGCTTATTGTAAGTATTCTTTATTGCTCTTAGTGGAAGATCACATTTTGTTTCCTCAGCCCGCTTCATAAGTTCTTCTAGCATGAGACTCTGAAATTGATTTGATTCAAAACCAAACCTGGTATATTGTCGTATCTTGCTATATTCTAAGATGGTATTCATTGTCCTATCTGGTGTTCTTCTGGCAACATCTACGTCGAGAACATAAATTATCCTCGTTATATCATCCACGGCAACGGTCACTATTGCCGAGAAATCGCTAGATTCTCTGTTGCTTACGCTCGGATCACAAGCTCCGTATATAAGTAGATGCCCGCCTCTTCTTCTTATCAGTTCCTCTTCTGTCTTATACTCATCGTCCCAGAAACGAATATTATTTATATTAAATGGGCAATTACGATCGTTGAAAGGCTCGTTTTGGAGTTCACTATCAAAACTTATAGGCCCTTCCTGTTCCCGTATTAGCATTAAATCGTAGTAACTTCTGTGTTCAGGCCATAAAAGTTTGATACCTTTAAGCATTTCTTCTTTGTTGACCTCAAAGAATCTTTTTGCTGTGTCTGGGCCGAATCCACCTTGGTAGGTTTCTAGATTTAGAAGTATTTTCGACCATTGCTCCCATAAATCGATACGCTTTGCAAATGATATAACTGCTTTGTATGTCTTGGTAGTCCATCCGGGGATTTGCTTCGGATCGGTATACTTGGCAAGAAGTGAATTAGGATTATGCAGTGTACCGATAAAAATCACACTGCTAGAGTCATCTCCTGCTTTTAAGACTGCTTTTGTAAGCCATTCTTCGAGTTTTTGTGCACTTTCTGGATTACGTGAAGATTCATTGGTTTCAATATCATCCAGGACGATAAGGCCAGGACGGAATTCCCCATGACGCCGGCCTCGTACCTGCGTGCCAGTACCAAGGGCAAGAACTTTAACACCATTGGCAGTAATAATTTCATTTTGGGCCCAGCGAAGTTCTGCACTTTTTTTGTCAATTTCTGCTATCTCGGGAAAATCTTTAATCAAACGTTCGTTCGTCTCAAATTCACGCTTGATATCCCTTAAAAAACCCTCTGCCTGCTCTTGAGTATTAGAAATAAGCAAAATAAAACGCTCTTTCCTGTGGCATATACAATAGATAACAAACTCAAGACTTACGAGCGTACTTTTGCCAAAACCGCGCGGTGCGGCAACAGAAAGGCGTATTATTCTTTTTCTTGCGACCTCTGATAATAAACCCGATAGCTCTTTTTGCATAATACCATCCAGTGTTTTATGGTAATGTTCAAAGTAATATTTACGGAAGGTAAGAAAATCTTGTCCTATACTCTTACGCATTTTCGCAATTTCCTGCATAATATTATTAATAGTATTTCTAATCATGTTCTTCCTCCTTATTATTTTGATTGGTTATTTTTAAAATATCACTTTCAATTTCAACCTTCTCAATACGCTTCTTTAACCTCCTTACTTCAATTTCTAGTTCCGGCGCAAAGTTACCTTGTTCCAAAGCCAACTTTTCGATCTCTACAAGTTGCATCTTTAAATCAACTATCGACTTCTCATCATTAACATTCATATTACAGTTAAAATCACCTACGATTGTCTTTGGTTTAAGCGGCAAATAACCAAGCGTTTGAAGTTTATCGACTAACTCCATCTCGACACGGTGGGCATAATACTCCGCTTGCGCCTTCTCCGAAACGCTAGCTTCCTTAGTGCGGGACATACGCATAAGGTGTTCTCTGTGTATCCGTGCATACGTTACTATCTCACCGATCAGTTTCTTAGCTAATTCTATGTTCGGACTTAAAGTGTTACGTTCTCGGATTTCAGTAATATCACGGCGAATGGTCTTGTCGCATTTTTTAAGAATTTGCGCTATTTGCGGAACAGAATAACCCTCGGCCAGAAAAACCTCAACACACTGTTGGCGTAAATCCTTATCAATCATCTCAGGTATAAGTTGACCGTCTTTTATTTCTTGTATGACCATAAGGATAGGTTTCTCTTCGGATTGTTTTATAGTTTTATCTTCGGACATATTCACCTCCTATAGATATTTATTTTTGATCTCTTGAGAAACTTTGTCCTTACCAACAAAAGCAAGGTATCTACGAACAATGGCATCGCAATACTTGGGATCAATCTCAAGACCAAAGCAACGTCGACTTAAGCTTTCAGCAGCAATTAAGGTTGAACCTGAACCAAGGAAAGTATCCAAAATAATATCGCCGCGCTTTGAACTATTCCTGATAGCCCGGCTGGCTAACTCTACTGGTTTTTGAGTTGGGTGCTGATAGCTTTTTGTAGGGTCACGTTTAACCTTCCAGAGAGTAGTTTCATTATTGGCTCCGGCCCAATAATGGTTTGCTCCTTTTAACCAACCATAAAGGCACTGCTCGGTCTGAAAAGAATAATCAGCGTAACTAATAGCAAAAGTTTCTTTTTCCCAACAAAGTACACAGCTGATATGAAAATCAAGATCAAGGAGTATCTGATACATGGGTGGAAATTGACGGTGCCCTTGCCAAATATAAATCGCTGTTCCCGGATAAAGAAAATCTTTTACATTTGATAAAATCTTCTTCATCCAAGCTTCATATTCGGTTTGTGGTAAATTATCGGAGTAAATCTTATCCCATTTACGTGATTTTTTAGGCCGGGTATTAGGATTAGGCCTATCTCCACCCATATAATTTACGTTGTAAGGAAAGTCGGTATTGAGAAGATTGGCTTTCTCGTTGATGAAAAGTTTTTGTAAACACTTTTTATCCGATGAATCTCCACAAAGTATTTTGTGAGGACCTAATCCAATTATGTCGCCTTCTTTGGTTATCGGCTTTTCTATAGAGTTAACTACCTCATCAAAATTAAATCCTTCCTCTTTCACATCCTTAATGGTATCTAGGATTTTACTTACTTCGAAAGTATCAAAGCCGGATAGACCTACTTCGAAATCCGGAATCTTGGTCAGTTCATCTAATAAGTTTGCTAATTTCTCTTGATCCCATTGGCCCTGGATTCGATTCAAAGCCAAGTTAAGAGCTTTTTCCTTATCCAGTGGTAAATCCACCACGCTAACTTCAACTTCTTTTGCGCCTTCGGCTATAAGCACCTTTAGCCTTTGATGACCACCAACTAAATTCCCAGTTTGTCTATTCCAAACTAATGGAATCAAAAACCCAAACTCATTAATACTTTTTTTGAGTTTTTGATACTCTGAATCAGACGGCTGAAGATCTTTGCGTGGGTTATATGTAGCGGGATTAATTTGAGAAATTGGAACACGTTTAACGTCCATAAAAGACCTCCTTGTTATATTCAGATAACTTGTAAAAGTTTCCTGAAATAGGTCTTTTATGTCTATTAAACAAAAAGACCTAAATCGTTTCTGCACACATCCTGTGTGCTTTGATTTAGGTCAATCCCAACCCAAGATTTAAGTTTTCTTTAATTCTTGGGTTATCGTGTGTTTCCGCACTTCCCGCTACGGTAAACTTTACTTTTCACCGTAGCTATTTTAACTATAACAAGAATTATAAAAAAAATCAAGAAAAATTTTTCCTAAGGTGTTGATATTGCAAAAGTTAAAAATTTTTACCTTTTATTAGAAATGCATAAGGAATTTATGGGGCTCCTTACAACCATCCCTAAATCTGATAATTAAATAGACAGCGCCTTTTATAGCTGGTGCAAAATAGACTGTTTCTATATTCTCGGTAGGTTTCTTTATTGGTTGGTCAATAAGAGTTTGAATGAATAAATCTCTAAAACTTGGCCAATTCTCTTCGGTAAACATATCTATAGGCAAATTGTTTCTTCCAAAGAAATCTTGCATATTTAGCTTTAAATGGTTCATGCTAACAAAATCCAACCATGAATTATCTAGAGGGAAAAAGACTTTAGAGTTCTTAAATTTATGCCCTTTTTCTATGCTATTCTCAATTTTATGAATGACATCCACTATAACATGATTTGTAGGATCTTTATCAATATGAACGGTCCAATTACAATAAAATCGTAAAACAGAATATTTACCATCACGGTTATTTACTCGATCAAGTAATTTTCTCAATTCAACCATCAAATAAACAATCTCACATTCTTCAGAAAAAGGTATGTGATGTTTTAAAAATTCATTTAATTTATAAATAATCTCTTCTTCCATATATAATCAAAATATGAAAATTAAGAATATTTCTATTTTAAATAAATTATAAACATTTTTTGATTTTTAATTTCTAATTTTGCTCTAATAAATCCTCTAATCTACTTCTAAATTTCCCTTTAAATAATCTACCATCCGTCAAATATGTAAAAAATTCCGCATAGCTGTTCGGACTAAGAAAATGAAAGAAATATTTTTGCTTTTTCTTTATACATTTTATTTCTTTATTCAAGTTTTCAAAATGGACCTTAGCCCATCTGTATTTAGCTTTGTTTTCTGACGAATCATCCCCGTCAAGCTTTATTTCCACCACAATAATATTATTCCCGCATTTGATAAAAAAATCCGGATTGAATATATTCTGGACTGGATGTTCACCCTTTCGCCATGAGTACTCTATGCTATAAAAGTCTTGGTCTCTTGACTTAACCCAGGCATCTACTTCTTTTACATTTCCATTTTTGCATAAATCTTCAACAAATTTTTTCTCGGGTTCTGACCGCGTAATTACTAAGCTTAACGGTGTTTTAAATTTATAGTGGTTTATTTCTTTACTGGCACTTCTTGGCAAACTCTCATCTACTAAAACATCACTTAGAATATCCCTAACATATTCGGCACATTCATTCTTATAATTTTCCGTATGGAATATTGTAAAACCTCGTCGTAAATTTCCTGCTGCCATATTTTCTTTATCCATCTTTTTAGTATCTATAACAAAAGGCTTCTGAACCTTTCTGATATTAACGATAGTTTTTCCTTTTTTACGAAGTAAAGTTCCGAAGGCTTGTAATATTTTTATACGATTTGCTTCTACTATTCTTCCACTCTTAATGCCCCTACGTTTTAGCGATTTTTTTATGATATTTTCAATTTCTTCCCTTGGCGGTATTTTGCTTTGATAATCTCCACCTGGCAATCTTAAAACTTTAGCTTCCCAATCCCTAATAGAAAATTCTTCCATTATCTTATCGACTATTTCCTTCACTGAATATGTTTCATATTGGATAAGCGTCTTTTTGCCTGATATTTTGCCTACTAAATCAGTATATTCAGTTTCTTTTTCATCTTCTTCAACCTGAGAAATCAATTCAATATAACCTTTTCTATAATCAAAGACTTTAGTGTCTTTTTTAGCTTTTTTAACTATAGGATCCTTCTTGTAATTGATATTTAATAGTTCAAAATTATATTTCGCCCTTTCTCCTTCTGTTAGGATCTCACTTGTTATCTTCATCTCTATTTCTAAAATTTCGTCAACTAAGCCTCTAATATTCCTACTCCAAGCTTCATGATTACAGACTCTAACTTTAGGCTGGGGTGTTTTATATGCAGGGGGTATGCGGAGCCCTCGTCCTAATACTTGCGCAATCAAAAGTTTTGAGTTAAAAGCTCTATCTTCCCATGGAATAATCTGGAAAACATTTTTGACATCCCATCCTTCTGTAAGCATAGAAACTGAAACAACCCACTCAACAGCATTATCTTTATCGTCAACATTTTGTAATTTAGATATATTCTTTTTATGGTCTTTATGGGATGTAACTATAAGTACTTTCTTATATACTTGCTGCTTTGGTAATCCTTCTCTTCTAGCTAAAAAATCAACTAAATCTTCATGCAGAACCTTTGCTTTGCTAATATCTCTAGTTACTAAAATACTTAATGGTTTAATAAGGCGGTAGTTTGCCTTCTTTTCGATATGATTATCGTATACCTCCTGAAACTTAGCCTCTTTGCCTTGTATTTCATCTTTTGTGATATAATCTACAGATTTAACAATTTTATCGTCCACAGCTTGCCGAATAGAATAGCGGTATGTAACATCATTAAAATATTCATCATTTATATAAGCCGTCCCTGTAAATCCTAAAATATATTTGAAATTATACTTTGGATTTAAAAGAAACTCTTTCCATTTCCTTATATCTTTATCATTTGTTTGGTTGTAAGCATGGTGTACTTCATCGTTCAAAACAAGTGTCCTCTCACCCTTACCTAATAAGCTATCCTGGATAGACGAGCCGGTTCTTTCGTAAACTGCATGGATATTTTCGATACATATATCGTTATCTTTTATTGTTTTATTTGCATCAATTATTCGTGGATTTTTTAGCTTTATATTCTTTGGTAAAGTTGCTTTAAGCCTTGCGTCGCCAGAAAGATTGATAAATTTTTCTTTCAGACCTCTTTCTATCGTCAAGGAAGGACACAGAATAAGCACCCTATCCACAATCCCTAACCCTAAAGCAATCTGAGCAATGCCGTACATAACATAGCTCTTACCTGTTCCTGTGGCTAAATCAATAACAGCGGATAGCTTATGTGGTAATGATAGTTTCTTCTCGTAACCGTTGAGATCTCGATATCTTTCATGTAATTCTGGATTTTGCACCCAATTACTGCGAACTAAATCCTCTATAGATTTATACTCCTCAGAAGCGATATAAATTATAGCCGCTTCTATAGCCTCTTTTTGAAATTCGTAATCGCCACACAAAAGGTCTATGAAACTTACCCACTGTTTAAGGTTAAGAACTTCGGGATTATAATTTTTCGTAACTTTTAGAACTAAATCTTGAGTTTTATATATTTTGATGTCAGGCATATTAGATTATTTAACCTTTAAAATTTCTCTAAATTCATTGCCATAAATATCTATGTATACCGCCATTATTTCTTTTCCACAATCTTGTTTGGAAAACTCTAGTTTTATCTTTTTCTGTCCTTTAAGGGCACTTCTTATTTTCGTTTCATCGGTTTCCCTTTCGATCTCTTCTTGCAGATTCTCATCTTCCCCTATGTTTCTCTTCTTTTTGTCTTTAATAAGATCATCTGCAAAATAGTAGTCTGTCATTAAAAATGTTTCTCCGTTATATTTTAAATCAATTAAAACCATTGCGAGAGACTCAAAGTTATCTAACTCTTCGTGCGATTCTTCTTCTGTATATTGCGAGTAAAATTTTGTGAGTTTAAGTACAACTTTATCTTTTTTTATTTCTATCTTTGATTTAACCTCTGGTTGCTTTATGAAATGAAATCCAATCGCTTCCTCTAAATCATTAATATTGCTTTTACTTTGGGGTTGGCGTAATTTTTTAAATTGTACCTTATGCAATTCTTTGATTATCTGATAGGGCACTTTTAGGAAATAATAACGAACATTGCCAACAAGATGATAATCAGTAATAAAATCTACACTATTAGCAGGTGCGATTATGTAAAATCTTTCGTCTATCTTTTTTCCTATATTTTTATGTAAATCTTCTATATATTTTTCATCGACATTGGCATCTTTGAACTCCCAATAAGGAAAAATTTTGACATAAAATGCACCCTTTTTACCATCAATTTCTATACCGCCAATCCTTTTATTCTCTAATCTTTCAACCTCAAATAATTGAGAAACAAAATCAATATATTTATCTTTTACTTGATTAAATATTTTTCCTAAATCATACAGACCAGCAGTGACTACACAAAACGATTTGGCAGTTTTTCCGTATTTGCCTCTTTTATCATCTAAATCTTTGCTATTTTTGATTGTAAGCAATCTCTTTTGTGTTGTGTAAATTGATAATTTTCCAATATCACAACCGATCCAACGACGACTTAATTTTTCAGCAACAGCGGCAGTTGTTCCGCTTCCAGAAAATACATCCAAAACCAAATCACCCTCGTCAGTGCAAGTACCGATAACTCTTGCCAATAAATCTTCTGAATTTTCAGTTGGATATCCAGTTGTTCTTGAATAACCTTGAATGTCAGTCCAATCTGTATTTGCTAAAACAAAATCGCGCGGATGAATCCAATATTTAACGCTGTTATAGCTGTTTAAATGTTCTTCTTTTTTTACAAACTCTTTCGTTCCTCCTGTCTTTTGCCAATATTCTTCAAGCGTTAATTCTTTCTGTGCTAGAAATTCTTTATAATTTTTTATTGCAATTTCGGTTCTTTCCTTTTTCCATAGCCACTGTCCTCTATCTGGAGAAATTCCAAATATTTTATATCTTAATGTAGGCCTATCGGTTGGTTTCCAAAAAGTGTGCCAATAACTTTGCGCGTTCTCACCAGCTTCTCTTTTGAACGGCTTAAATCTGGTATCAGAATTTTTTGAATACCAAAATAAGCTATCAGTTGCGACATTCATTGATCTCTGCGATTCAAATTGCGTATTTAATGCACCCTGTCTTGTTCTGCTAATAATAATTTCGTTTCGGAAATTGCCCTTATCAAAAATCTCATCCAATAAAACTTTTACATAATGTCCAAAATGATAATCCATTCTAACAACTATCGATCCAGTATCTGTCAACATCTCCCCCAATAGGAAGAGTCTGCGTCTTAAAAACTCAACAAAATCTGCACCTTTTCGCTTAGCGCTATAAGCGCTCTGGCCCTTACTAGCATCATACTGGTCTCCTGTGCCAAATGGTGGATCTATATAAATCAAGTTAATTTTTCCTTTCACTTTATCTTTTATAAGCGGATCTTGATTTCTATAGCATGTTTTTAAAAATTGTAGATTATCTCCAAAAACTAATATATTCTGCCAATTTTTAGAATCGAGAGGATGCTTTTTACCATTGAACACCTTTTCTACCTGCAAAGGAACCGCCTTTGCTTCTTCATTGTCAGCTAGTATATCTTCTTTTCTCATCTTACCAGCATACACAAGCTCATATTCTTTTTGCTTGGTAGGAAAAAGGGCATATTTGTATTCTTCAGGAATTTCTTTTCCATTCCGAATACATTCAAGTAAAAATTCTTTATCGTATTTACTTAACTGTTCCATGATATTTACTAAACTAATAATCCTGGCTTATAGACGTATTAAATAAAAAATCCTTCGCTTTATGATCTAAAGGTTTTAATTATTTTAATGTAAAAGTCTCTCCTTTGAAATATATTATAGTTTTTTATACATTTAGAATTGGGGGCAACTGTTGAGTTTGATCGATCTTCTTGTATTTATAGGCCATATTTTATCACTTTAATGTTAAAACCTCAAGCAAGGCTTATCACTCACTTTACTCCTTGACTTACCTCGCTTTCTATGGCCCTATATGACTGTAAAAATAAAGGCGAAATTATGGAAGAATCGCTGCAAACTCAAATTATGGAGCTAAAAAATGCATCTATTGAAAAACTACAAGGTCTATATAGAGAATTATTTAATGTCACTGAGGTATCATATTCTAATAAGTTATATCTTACGAAAAAGATAGCCTACAAATTGCAGGAAAAAGCTCTGGGGGGACTTTCGGATAAGACTAAGCTGCAAATTGCTAATCTTATTGAGAAATATGACCCTATCAATAATAAAGCACTTAGACCACAAATAATTTCTGCCGGAAAAAAAGTTACCTCTCTTCCATTTATGCGAGATAAACGGTTACCTATTCCTGGAACTATTATTTATAAAAAATATAAAGGTCAGAATATCCATATAAAAGTATTAGATAAAGGGTTTGAATATAAGGATAGATACTATAAAAGTCTGAGCGCTGTCGCTTTTGAAATTACCGACTCTCATTGGAATGGATTCGATTTCTTTAGCTTATAGGAATAAACTTGGAGAAAAAGACAGATAAAGAAAAACCGATAGTTAAATGCGCTATCTATACCCGTGTTTCTACTTCGGAAGGATTGGAACAAGAATTCACTTCTCTTGATAATCAACGTGAATCTGCCGAAAGCTATATCCAAAGTCAAAAATCCGAAGGCTGGGTTATTTTACCTGAACGCTACGATGACGGCGGCTTTACAGGAGCCAATACCGACAGACCTGCTTTACAGAAGCTCACCGAAGATATAAAAGCTCATAGGATTAATTGCGTTGTAGTCTATAAAGTAGATCGCTTATCGCGTTCGCTTCTTGATTTTAGCCAACTCTTAGAGTTCTTCGACCAGAATAACGTTGCCTTCGTATCGGTAACGCAACACTTTAACACCAATACTTCAATGGGCCGTCTTACCTTGAATATACTTCTCTCCTTCGCCCAGTTTGAACGAGAAATCATCAGCGAAAGGACTCGCGATAAAATGGGGGCTGCCAGGAAAAAAGGCAAATGGATAGGCGGTTGCATCCCATTAGGTTACGATCTTGACAAAGAAAACCATAAACTCATTGTAAATCCTGAAGAAGCAGAGGTTGTACGAGAGATTTTTGATTTATACCTACAGGAAAAATCGCTTTTATCGGTTGCCAAAATCTTAAATTCAAAAGGTTATGTAACAAAGGTGCGTAAGCTCGCCGAAGGCAAGCAACGTGGAGGCGTTAAGTTTTCAAGCACATCTATAGAGAAAATACTCAAAAATGCCTATTATGCTGGTAAGGTTAGATACCAAAATGAATTATACCCGGGAGAACATGAACAAATCTTAGATGAAGAAATATTTCTAAAAGTTCAGGATATATTACATAGAAACGCAACAAAACCAAAAACTCGTATTCCTATAGGTAAAAAAATAGGTCTTTTAAGTAGAATGTTACGTTGCGGAGCGTGTAATTCTTCAATGTATTTAGCCCAAAGCTCCCAGCGTGGCGTTATACGCTATAATCACTATGTATGTTTAAATGCTCAAAGCCGTGGCTATAATAGCTGTCCAACTAAACTCGTAAATACCGGCCTTATGGATGCAAAAGTCGTAGAGCTTTTGCGAAAACTGATAAATGACCCAAGAATGAAAACTGAAACTTGGGATAGCATTACTTTAGACCAAAAACGTGAAATCTTAAAATCACATATCGACGGCATAACATACAACGGGGAAACGGAAATATTGGAAATAAAATTATGTAAAGAGCAATCATCAAGAAAATTTAAAGTAAATAAAGCAGAGCTAAAGTATCTTCCGATAACACCTAAAGATCGATTAATTCGAACTGAACCGCAATTATGCCAAAATCTAATACTTGCCCACCAAATTCAAGAATTATTAGATAAGAATAAAGCTAGGGATCTTAAGGAAGTTTCTGGATGGTTGAATTTAAGCCAACAGCGCATAAATCAGATTGTAAGCCTGCTTTTCCTCTCACCTCGCATCCAAGAAGAGATCGTTCTTCAAAATGACTCCTGCCTCTTTGAAATCCCAGAGTATAAACTGCGCATCATCACCGACGAGCTCGACTGGGAAAAACAGTCCGTAATGTGGCAAAATCTAATCAAAAAATAAATACTTGTTATTCTTAATTTAATTATTGTTATTAAGATGTCTTTTCCAATTATCGCAAACGTCAGCTTCAAGAACTGATACGACATTATCCGGCGGGATGGCTTGAAAGATTGATAAAGATTCAGGGAAATCTTGGTATTTTTCATCTGGATATGCTTTAACCCAAATACCTCTTCGTATTAAAGAGGTGATATAAAGATGAAGAAACCTGTATTCTCCCCAAAAAGACGATGAAGCTTGAAGCCAAGAAAGAGGCAGTTTACATTTCACAAAAATAGGTTTACCCTGCCTCTCAAGATGTCTTTCAGCACCAAGATTAACTGCCACTTTTCTAAGATATAAACTACCTTTATCCAAATAATCTATAGCAGCAAATTGGGCTGAGATATACATATGAACACTGCCCGCATATGCATCAAAGTATGATTTTGCTTCTGATATTGCTTCCTCCAATCTTTCTATACCGGCAAAGATTTCTCTGGCCTTTGCCTCGAGTCGTTCCTGCGTTGCAGTCAATAGTCCTAATCGACGATACTGTTCTGGATCATTATTACGACATGCATGATATGCCATAACGTAAATATAGTTCTTCTTGAACACCTCATCACATTTATATCGTAAATTTTTGATGTTAGAATTTGTTATATCCTCAGGATTTTTGTTAAAGATTTCTTGGTGGTCGTTAAAGTCATCTTCTAATATAGGCCAAACATCTTCAGCGTATAAAATTTCATCAAATATACCTGCATAAGTCAATGGATCATCTAAATCAAGCGTCCTCGAATTCATAATAACAGTAAATTCCCTTAGTGCGTTTTCTATAGTCTTTTGAAAGATTTAAACTAATTTGCAGAAATATAAAAGAAACTTCTCTATATTCACTATTAGCCCTCGCCATTAGTTTATAGTTGTATTATAGCAAAATATGTGTTGAGTTATAGCATAAACTAGGCGCTATAAACTAAGAGATATTTTGCCGATATTCGGAGATTATTTCGGTGAATTTTCCGACACTCACAGTAACATGACGGCAGACGTGAATGTTACGATTGTTATCGATAGGAATAATGCCCTAAGCCTTTAACCCCCTAGGGCATAAAAATAGCGCTGATCTTTTTTAAGAATCAGCGCCATATTCTCTAATCTTCTCACATTGAGAGGCATAATACTGGGGTTCTTGAAGAGATAGGAACTCAGTGAGGTCTAGTATCTCTTCACCCTCCCGTATTAGACTATTTTTATAACTTGTAAATGACAACAAAGATAAAGAAGTTCTCAAGAATGCTATTTATCTCCTAAAATTAATGTCTTATCCTAGTCCGTTTAGGTATCTTACCGTTTGTAAAATGTTTATCAAGCCAACCGTTTTTAACACCTTCTCTAGAGTCAAAATGTGAAATATACGGTTTAATGTCCAATAAAGGCGTTTTATCTAAAACATCAACCTCTGTAAAAATAATTCTATTGTCTTTGACTTTCTTTAATTTGACGATGGAAAGGCCAATACGATTCGGCCTCGTAGGGCTACGGATAGCAAATATACCATGAGACTCATCCTCAAGGAATGGCTTACCAATGAGTTTTTCTTCCTGCACCCTATCAAAATAATAGATTAAGATAAGATGAGAAAACTCTTCTACATCTTTAAGCCCCTGTATATACTCTGGAAAAATCTCAATTTGTCCTTCAACATCTTTTTCAAATTTACCTTGTATAGGCATGCCTTTACGGTCTTTATATGGCGTGTGAATTATGCCTATTGGTTTTATTTCCAATTTCTTTTTCATCTTCAGAAAGTTACCACCTTATCAGCCTCTTTAACAATCTCATACATATCTTTCATAGTAGAAATAGGGCACATATCTGAACTTTCCTGCTCCCGAGACTTAATACAGCTTCCGCAAGCATAAATCGCACCACCTGCCTGCATTAATTTTTCAGCCTGCTCTATAGTATTGAATTTATCAGTGGTAATTTTCTGGTATTCAACTCCTTTGCTCATGAAAAATACTTTAACTTCATCACCTTGCCCAAGAGCAAAATTTCCATAACGCAAAGCATTCCAGCAAGTCTCTACGTCATTATTTGAAATGATAATCCCAATCTTCATCTTTTCTCCTTTCAAAAGATAAAACCCTCTGCGATATATTCTATCACAAAGAACTAAAAATCAAGAACTCCCTTTAAGAGATTTAAACTCATTGATAATATTTTAAGAAAACCTCTCTCTTTCATTCCTCCCTCATCTCTATTTTATGGCTGAATTTGCAACCAGAATATGCGCATTATTACTCGAATATAGCATAAACTAGCAACCATAAACTAAGAGAGGAATTAGTTGATTCTTGAGGAAATTATTTTAGAAAGTCCTCTCTTTTACAAGAGAGGTTAAATCGGAAAGTATCTACAAAAGCTTTAAGAATAATAATGTCATAACTCCTAGACAAACAAAGAGATATAAAATACCCAGAAGATCACTCTCCCAGGTATATTACATAACTACTTGTGGCTCAATGAGTTATAAAATGATGGGGTGGGTGACGGGATTTGAACCCGCGACATCTTGAGCCACAGTCAAGTGCTCTGCCAACTGAGCTACACCCACCATTTATAGACAAAACTAAATTAAAGAACAGAAGTATACTATTAAGACATAACAACGCAGGCAATCAAATTGCATGTTTAAGCAACTTATCTCGCCTTACGGCGAGTTGATTGGCTGCTAACTGGGCTACACCCACCGAACTAAACAAGATTCTTCTCATTTATTATTTCTTGCGAATCACTTACCGAAGAAAATTTTGGTTTGGGAAAGCTATTTTTGCAATTTGGGCATTGAAGCCTTTTAGCAGGATTAATACGGGAAGCCTGAAGTTGAACGTCGATATTTTTAGTCTTAAAACAAACTGGACAAAAGAAATCTTGAGTATTTATCTTACGATACAAGACTGTACTATCAGAAGGTGACTGGTAAAGCTCATATTCTTTCTTTTTCTCCTCCCAATTTCTCTGCTGTTTCAATTCTTTTTCTAACATTTTAATCTTATCAAGCAAGGCAGAAACCTTAAGACGCATATTTAAATTAGTGTTTTCAAGATTAATTACGAACTGGTTCAATTCGATATTATCCAAAGTATTCTCAAGACTATTAAGAATTTTTACTATTTTTTTGGGGATCATTTTATCCTCCTTAAAAAATAATTTTCGCTATCTTAACTATAACTATAGATATTCTTATTCTAAGCATACCACTCTTACCGAAAAAAACAATAAAAAAATAGGCTAAATCAATATCGTCTCGGTAATTACTGCAAATGATTGGTTTAATTACTTGTTGATAGCACAAGCGGAATTGTTATCTAAGGCTAGAATGGGAAGGTTGGATCTCAATCTCTACTTCAATTGTGCCTTTATTGAGATCAGCTATAGTATCAAAAGCCCTCTTGGATAAGTCAATTATTCTTCCTTTTTTGAAAAGCCTTCGGTTAGGGCCAAAATCATTCACTCTGACTAAAACTGACTTTCCGTTCGCGATATTTACGACATTTATATATTTTCCAAAAAGAGCTTTATCGTGCATGGCACAAGTAAAAGCACGTTCATTATAGCGTTCTCCCGAAGCTGTCCAGATACCAGAATTACCTTCTCTTTGGCAGCTCTCTTTAGTGTAATAAGTAGCTATACCCTTGGTGGGATAGCTTTTTTTGGATCCACCAAAGAAACAGCTCATAACTATGAGCGTCAATATTATAATTAGCGGTTTTTTCTTCATAAATTACCTCAACTTAAAAGTTAATCTTCATACTAATCCTCTATAGGCTTCATTAAATAGCAAATAGCTTGCCAAGTAGATACTATTAAGGATAAAATCTATAACTTATTGATTAATCGTTAGTTGTATAGTGTATAGATCCGAGGATATTTAGCTAGATTTACCAAAAATGTCTATTTTTTTAGACATTTTGAGGAAAAAAGTATAGAAAGTATACAATTTTAAAGAGGAATTGTCAAGGCTATTTTTAAAAAAGCCTAGTTTTTAATCTTGAGGGGTTTCTTCTTTCTTGCTGTCAGTCGGTAAACTCAATTTTTCACTAATGGTATCAACTGCTGACTTCAAAGTATCTACTACGGTACCAACAACACTTTCGCCAGTTTTCCCAATAGTTTCGGTAGCCTTACCCACAGCCTCTCCTATTGTTGGTATAACAGGCATAGCTTGCTTAAAGGTTTCCTTAAGAGAAATTAAGTCTAATTTGGGAGAATCCATTTTAGTTTTAATACTAAAACGTAAAGATGCCTTTTCTTTATCGCCTTTTAATAAGGCAATTATAGTTGTTAATGTTTTAACTTTAGTCGCTACTTTATCGTCAGTTTCTTTAAATTCTTTAAAAGCGACCTTTTCTAAAGATAACTGGCTATCAATAACTAAATCATTGTTTTTAGAAGTTAATTTAGAAGTTAAAGATAAAACCGCTTCTGTGAGATATAAATTTTCCGGTTTCCAAAAAGACGGATAATAATCACCAAAAGAAAGATAATTAAAATTATCTACAGCTAAGGATAAATCCATATTTTTACGAAGGTAATCAACCCAGCCTTCGGTTTTTAGGCGGATATCATTATCGTCTTCTTTTTTTAGTGCCGGAGTAACATCACAGCTAAGCTTAATATAGAAATTAGCCAAAGTGGGATAACTAAAGTTACGCATATTTAGTTCTATCCTATCTAAAATAACCGCCATAGTCTTCTGGTTATCAAGGTAATTTATTGCTACTTTAGAATTAATGGCCTGAATTTTCTTAATAGTTAAAGAAATGCTTTTTTTAGCCTTTTTATATTTAAGCGATGTAGTAGGAGTCATGGTTTTAGCATCTTCTTTTGCGCTCTCATCCTCAGAAGAAACTACTTGTGATAAATCTTTTATGAGCAATTTATCGATAGAAATATTATCTTTATTTAAAGTAACCTTTGTTTTAAGGCCGCTTAAAGAAACCTTGTCCAAAGTTAAGTGGCGAGCAAAAGGGTTAAACCAAACTAAAGAAATGTCGGCGATATCTAACTCGAAATCCGGGAATTTCACGCCTCTTACCGTAACGTCAAAAGGAAATCTTATAGCTAGAGAATTTATTGTTATGTCTAGACCTAAATTCTTTTTGACTTGTTGAGTAAGGATGTCTTTTCCTTTGGTATTAACAAAAGCAAAAAAGATTAAATGTAGTAAAAATACTACTAATATTATTAATAATAAAATAATGGCGATTTTTTTCACTTCTTACCTCCTGACTTAATATAACTAAATCTAACCTTTTTCTTCACTTCGCTTGAAATACCTAAGATTTAGTAACGCGCCCGGCAGGAATCGTATTTAACCTTCGGCGAAGCCGAAGATAAACTACATTTAACTGCTTGGTTAAATCCGATGTTAGCTACCAGGCAAAATAAAAGTTTTATTAGCAATAAAACTTTACTAAACTAAATAAAACTACGCGCCCGGCAGGAATCGAACCTGCAACCTCCTGCTTAGAAGGCAGATGCTCTATCCGATTGAGCTACGGGCGCTCAGTTAACAATGACTAATCAATAGTCCACCTACCCTCGGTAATAACAAATAACTATCGGGAGAGTGGGATTTGTATGCAATCTTCGGCCAAAGGCCGAAGTTAAACATTGTATTTAAGCATTAGCAATTATTGCATCCAAATAATGCATTAGGCTTTCACTTAACAATGGCTAACCAATGGTCCACTCACCCTTAATAATAACAAAGAACTATCGGGAGAGTGGGATTTGAACCCACGACCCCTTGGTCCCAAACCAAGTGCGCTAGCCGGACTACGCTACCTCCCGAATAAATTGTAACTCTATAGCAATCCGATAATTCAACTAAGCCCTTGGCATCTTTAACCCCCAAGGGCAAGTTTCATTACCGGACTACGCTACCTCCCGAAAATTTTCAAAGAAAATTTAGGGTTATTTAATGAATAAATTATTATATCTAGTTTTTTAGGGCTGTAAAGAACTTTGCAAATCTTAAAGGTATTTAACCTATAATCTAACTATTTTTCTGGTTTTTGTCTAAGTGTGAAAAGACTATTTTCCTAACCATATCGTGGATTTTGGCGTTTGAAGCTATATAACCGATAGTTTTATAAGATAAAGGAGCATCTTTTAAGCTAATTAATTTTCCGCCGGCTTCTTCAATGATACATACTCCGCCGGCAAAATCCCAGGGACGGTCATGAAACTCTACCGCAAAGTCAAGTTTACCTTCAGCGATATAACTTAATACTCTGGCCGAAGAACCAAACATTCTAACGTTAAAGACCTCTTTAGCTAAACTGCCCAATGTCTCTAGCATAATCTCTGGAGCGTAACGAATGCTAGAATCAAAAGAAATCGAGCAATCTCTAAGTTGGTTAACAGAAGATACTTTAATATTTTTAGTATTTTTATACGCTCCGTTGGATCTTTCGCCGACATATAATTCATCTTCTTGGGGCATATAAATAACTCCGGCTATAAATTTTTGTTTATAGACTACCCCGATAGAAACTCCGAAAATATTGATATTACGCATATAATTGTGAGTTCCGTCTAGCGGGTCTATAACCCATAAATACTCGCTCTCAAGGTTGCTAGTTCCGCTTTCTTCAGCTAAAATACCATGATTAGGAAACTTGGTTTTAATTTTGTCTATTATTAATTCTTCGGCCTCTTTATCTAGATTAGTAGCAAAATTCCTATCGCCTTTACTTTCAATTTGGGATATTTTGCCAAAATTATCCAGTAAAAAGATGCCGGCTTCCTTAGCAGCTGCTATTCCTAAATTTATAATTTCCTTCATTGGCTTTTCCCTAAAAGAATATTCATCATTGGCATTAATAGTATAGCAGTAATAGAGATTTTTTTCATCTTAAATTAATGCCTTTTATAAAATCTTTTTAAAGCTCTCTGGCTTTCTCTTTGAACTATTTCTTCTTTAATCTTTTTACGTTTATCAAAAGTTTGCTTTCCTTTAGCTAAAGCCAGCTCTATTTTAGCAAAACCACGGTCATTAAAATAAATTTTTAAAGGAATTAGGGTAAATCCTCTTTGAGCGGTAAGGCCTAATAACTTTTTTATCTCTTTTTTATGGACTAATAATTTTCTCTTTCTTCTAGGGTCGGTTTTAAAAAAAGAACTCTTCTCAAATTCCGGAATATGCATATGGTATAAAAAGAGCTCCTCTTGCTCAATCCGGGCAAAACTTTCATCTAAAGAACAATTTTGCATCCGTAAAGATTTCACCTCGTTACCTTTGAGTTCAACTCCGACTTCAAAAGTTTCCACAATCTGATAATCCCGTCTAGCTTTTCGGTTAGTAGCAACTATTTTCATTATTAATACATTTTAAAAATTAAACTATATCGGGAATCCGGATAGTTTCAAATATAAGCCTAACCATAAAGGAATGGTAAAGATACTTAAAACATGGGTTATGAATACGCCTTGAGAAATAAATTCACTATCGGCATCTCTTAAAACCGCAACGATAGGCAAAGATGCCGCTGAAGGCATTGCTGCTTCTAAAATTATAAATAGGCCTAAAAGAGAGGCTATGTTAAATTTTAAAATGACAATTAAGAATAATAACGGCATAATCACTAATTTTAGTAAACTGACCCCTCCAACAGATAAAAGATTTCGAGATAATCCTTTTAATTTTACTTTAGCTAACCAGTATCCTAGTATGACCATAGATAAAACATAGCTTACCTCACCAACCATTCTTATCGGAGTAATAATAATTTCCGGAATAATGTCTGCTATCTTAATATATATTAAAAAAAGAGCGGCAATAGTACTCACTATCGGAGGAGTAAAGATAGATTTGAACTTAAATTTCTCTCCTCTCTTTTTAAAGGTAAAAAAACTGCCAGCAGACCACATTAAAATATTAAAGCCTAAAAGGTAAAGAAAGATATAAATTAAAAATTGTTCTTGTATAAGCGGTGTAAAAAGGAAAAGAGCGATATTCATCGGCAGATAGCCCGAGTTCTGAAAACTTACCAAGCTTACGAACTCGCTTTTGAATCTATGGTTGCTTCTAAAAGAAAAAATATTGCTTAATATATACCCGCTAAGAAAAATAACCAAACTTAAAACAAGAAAAATCCCTAAATTATAAGATAAAACTGCCTGTGAATTCTTTATAAGATGGGAAAATATCAAAAAAGGAACCGTAATATTTACTACGAAAAAGGTTAAAAAACGCAATACTTCATCGTTGAATAAATTCCTCTTACAAAGATAAAACCCTAGCAGAGATATCAAAGTCAATTTTATAACAGCAAAAGAAACAATTTCCATAAGTAAAATTATAACATATGATATTATGTTGACAAAGATAATAAAATATAGTTATACTAGAAAACACTTAAATTAATGTTAGCAATGGGTTGCTAGGGATGATTTCATTGCCCTCGTGGTGGAACTGGCAGACACACTAGCTTCAGGAGCTAGTTTCCGTAAGGAAGTGGAGGTTCAAATCCTCTCGAGGGCATTCTCTAAAGGAATAACCCTAAATAGTTTTCTTTTTTATCGGAGAGGTGGCAGAGTCCGGTTGAATGCGTCCGACTCGAAATCGGATGTCCCACCAAAAGTGGGACCGTGAGTTCAAATCTCACCCTCTCCGTGGTTTATGGAATAAAATCTTCATTGCGTACTAATAGAACAACGTGCTACAATACCTAATAAAATAATAGACGATGTAACATAAAAAGGAGACTTATAATGGGAATTTATAATGACAAATGTGGATTTGGCAAAAGAAAAACTAGTGTAACAGGGCAAAAGAAACTCAAGCGAATGATGGTACGAGCGATAGTCAAAAAGCTAAAGGCTGCCGGTAAACCGATTGACTTACAAGCTATCAATAAAGATGTATTTGACGCAGTTCGTAGGAAGAAATAAAGTTAAAAACAAAGGATATAATAGCCTTCTCTTTCTAAAATAGATTAAAAATTTTATCTGGGGAAATTATTCAAGAAACTTAGTAGCGTAGCAGTATTTTGTTTTTTATCGCTACCGATAATAAAAAGATAAGTTTTGGAAGCTAAGATAATCTTGAAGGCATTCTTAAGACGTGAAAATATCAACCCTAACTTACCTAACAATTCAAAAATACTTTTTTGTAAGATAAATTCCATTCCTTGATATAAACCTAAACCAATAACCGAATTTTTTATAAATTCTCTAAAGACTTTAATTTTGGAAACCGGCATAATTTTTGAACCCGGTCCGAGAGCCCTAATGCCGATTAAAATCAACCAAGGCAAAGAAGACTCTTTAGCGATTTTATCCTTGAAAGCTGTGACATCTATTAAGTATTTCGGCCCAAATTCCATTCTTTCGATATAGTAGACATATTGGTTAGGAATATCTTTAGGTTTTTCTGAAGCAGAAACTCCTATTCTTATCGGAAAAGGAAATATCCTACCGTTTCTATCAACTAATGGCGAGTCTTCGGAAATTAACTTAATATTAGTTTCTTTAAGTATATCTAGCAAAAGAGTAGTTTTACCTCCGCCCCGAGGAAGTAAAACTAAAATCCCCTTGCCATTTAAATCTAGGCCAAAACCATGTACTCGGTGCAATCCCCTAGAATCTAAATGGCTACCTACTAGAGATAATATAGTTAAATAAACTATCTCATGGCAAAGATATAAATCTTTGCCAAAGACCGTATACTCATTTTTCTTCTTATCTATTATCGTTAAACCCTTCCCGTAATAATCAATATAGTCTAGATTGTTCCAATGGTAACAAATATTACGCGGAGTATATATTGTGGCTTTTAAGAACGGTAGGCCACTATAGCAAGGAATTTCAGGTATAACTTTAATCTTTACTTTTGCACTACCGAAAGAACTTTTAAAATAAGAATAATCTTTATTTATATTTTCTAGGATTTGCTGGTTTGAGCTTGTTATTTCAATTTCCAAGCCATAAAAGGATAGGGTAATTTTATCTAAACTCATAGGTTCTATCTTAACATAAAAAGCCTATTTATCAAATTCTGCCTTATCTACCGAACAATTTTTTTAATATATGTTATAATATTAATGATTTATGAAAAAATACTCTTATCTTGTCTTAAGCATACTTTTCCTATTAACTGTCGTCTTTCTGCAGATTTTTTTCCGGCCAACTCAACCAGCGGATAATCTGGGGCTGCAGCTTGATATAAATAAGCTGATGCTAAAATCCTCTTCACCTCTTTTTATTGTTCTTAGCTTGATTTATTTGATTATCTTCGTAAGCGGTATAGCTAACTTATCTATTTTCTTGATAAAAAAAATTAGCGGTAAAAGTATTGTTGATATTCTTTCAGAATCTAAAAAGATCGATCTTTCTTTTGAAAAAGCAAGTAGGCTGTTATTTTTTATAACTGCTTCAATATTAATAGCTTATCTTCTAACAGGATTAGTATATTTCATCAAAATATATGAAACAAAGGTAAATCTTATTTTATCGGTTAATATGCTTTTACAAATAGCAATAATTATTTTCATACTTAAAGATATTAAATTAAGTGATTTAGGGTTGCATTTTAATAAAAAACCGCTTATCTTGGCGTTACGAATATACAGCGCCTCTTTACCAATAGTATTCCTAGCTTTAATACTTAATAATTTATTAGCTAAAATATTAAAATTGTCTTACTCTTCGGGGCCAGCCGTAGAATTATTTTTTGCCCTCGATAATAAAATATCGGTATTAATATTAGCTGCTCAAATTATCTTGTTTGGTCCGATAGCAGAAGAATTATTCTTCAGAGGATTCATTTATAAAATAACTCGCAATAGATATTCCTTTCTAGTATCCACTGCCCTGACATCACTGGTATTTTCTCTTGCCCACCAGGCTTTTTACAATATTTTAGGCCTTTTTTTATTAAGCGCAGCTCTTTGTTATCTGTATGAAAAAACTCAAAATATAATGGCTCCGATAGTTTTTCATACTACCCATAACCTTATTAATATATCTTTTCTTTTACTATTTAAAACCTAATTAATTTATATAGTCGTCGACATCCAGAGGGAGATGAAGAATCTCTTTAATGTGACGGACTCTTTGAGACAAGTAAGGGTGAGTCTGAAAGTAGGAAAGCGGCTGAATATTCTTTTTGTTTTCTTGATTGATTTTCTCTAAAGTTCCCAAGCTTGCCAGCGGATCAAAACCGGCGTCTTTGCAATATTTTACTGCTAACTCATCGGCATTTAGCTCATCTTCCCGGGAATAACCCATTAAAATCTGTGCTAGAGCAAAAGAGAGGCCGCTGTTAAATCGGGAATCGTTTTGTACTCCTATGGAAGCAATAATTAAAAAATTATATCCCATAGCAGCCTGCAACCGCTTTATATGGTGGCGGCTTACGATGTGCCCAACCTCATGGGCAATAACAAAAGCTAAATCATCATCTTTATCTAATAGATTCAATAACCCTTTGAAAATATAAACATGACCACCTGGTATGCTAAAAGCATTGGTTTCTTCTTTGCCTTTCTCGTCCTCCAGAATAATGTAAAAATAATAATTAAGTTCTTTACGTTCAATAACCGCTAAAATTTTATCGGCTATTTTATCAATCCTTTCAATATCGTAAGGATTAGTAGAAATCTTGTACTCTTCATTTATCTTTTTAGCTAAGTTTCTGCCTAAGGTAACTTCTCTANNNTATAAGGATAAGATAAAAAATAATATAAGGTTTAAGTTTTTAGATAAAATATGGCAGGTAGTCATTTTATAGTATTAGGCGATAAATGATTAAACCTTCGAAATAGGATATTAATTGTTTCTCTAGAGAAAATCTTTTTTAGTAAAAATAGAGATTAAAGGGCAATTTAAACTGGCTAGCTCTTCCCGGGCTCCTTCTTGCCTATCTACAACGACAAGTGCCGCTAGGATTTTGACTTTTTCTTGTTTTAAGACTTCTACTGCTTTAATCAAAGAAGATCCGCTGGTTGCAACATCGTCCACAACAACCACTCTGTCTTTAGGCTTAAGAGGCTTACCCTCTATCATTTTTTGACGGCCGTGTTTTTTAGGAGACTTTCGGATAAGAAACCCTTTTATTTTTTTTCTCTTCTGATGGGATAAAAAGCATACACCGCTGACAAGCGGGTCAGCTCCTAAAGTAGGTCCGCCGATAGCGTTTAGCGATTTATCTTTAATTAATTTAAAGATTAGATTGGAAATCAGATAAATTCCTTCTGAAGTTAAACTCACCTTTCTGACATCGATATAAAAATTGCTTATTCGACCGGAAGATAGTTTTACTTTCTTTTTAAGAAAGGCTTCTTTTTTTAATAACTCTAGTAATCTTTTTTTCATAGTTAGAATTATAGCTAAAATTTAAATTCTTGCAATGTGCATTTTTAACCGCTTACAAAATTTTTTCTCTACTATGCTAAATACTTAGCTATTTGTTGTCAATACTTGAAAAACTATTCCCCAACTATCTTCGTAAAGAATTTTAAAATTTTTAGAATCAGCTTTAATCTGATAGTATAAAGCATTATTATTACGTAAATAGCCATAATTAACTTTAAACACTTTTACAAAAGCTTCTTTAAGGTTATATACTCTACCTTTTACCAAATTCTGATAAATTATATACTCTTTGGGGTAACGATAAAACATATAAATAGGATCAAGCACTACTAGATAATTGTTCTTGGGATTAAGGCAAATAAAAGGTGGCGAATCACTCCAGTAACCATGGTATATCGTCTCAGTAGGAGGAATATTCTTATTCATCCATAATCCGACTTTCTCGTAATGCAAATTAAGCTCTGTCCTTTCTTTTAAAAATGTGCTAAAAATATTAAACTTTAAAGAAAAAATAACAATAAAAATAACGGCGCAGATAATAATTAATGTGTTAAGTTTAACTAGAAGTGTCTTCCAGTCTTTATCCTTTAGCCAGTCTTTTAAAAAGGAAGCGAAAAAAATAAAAAATAAGACATTGCTAGTGTACCAATACCTATTGCTTAAAAAAGAAAGTACCAAATAGATACTACTGCAAGCCCACCAAGTTAAAGTAGAATAGCTAACTCGAGCTTTAGTTAAGAATTTTATCCAAATAACAAGATTAAAAAGGAAAAATAAAGCAAAATTATCAATAAAAACGTCTTTGGTCGGCAAGGTCTTGAATTCTCCTCCAAAATCAAGCCCGATACTTTTAAGAGTATAAAAAGGAACTAAAATAGCATTTAAGTGCACGGAAAGGTAGTTGTTGGGGTAATTAGGATGTAAAAAACAACCCACAAAGGTAGCAATAATAACAGCATAAATATTCCTTAAAAAAAATTCTTTTACCACTACATATCGAATAATTTCGGCAATCAAAGCAAATACTAACAGAGTTAAAAATGATATATGAACAAGGGGGTAAAGCAATGCTATAACAAAAAGCTTTATCCATCTTTTATTTATTAACCAATATATTCCTAAAATAGTAAAAATATTAGCAAGTATAGCTGGCCTTAAATACATAAAGTAAGCTGAAAATACCAAGCAAGTAAGTAAAGGCAATAAAAGTAACCCCGCTAAAAAAGAGGGTAAATATTTCTTTAATATTGCTAAATAAATGATCACAAAAAGGATATTATAAAAGATAACGGCATATTTACCGGCTAAAACTAAATCCTGCGATAAATATAAAAAGGGAATTATAAGAATATGGAAAAGAAAATCTTTATCCGAAAATAAATCTTTGAAAGTAGAGAGTTGTGCCCAGCGAAATTCGTATTTAGGCCCGTAATTTTTTATGAAATTTGCTACCGCAATATGATAATAATCGTCGATGCCGAAAAAAGTCGGCGAGGTAAACTGAAAAGCTCCAAAATATATAATAAAAGAAAAAGCCAATAAAATTAGAATACTGCCGGATATTATCCTTTCTCTGTTAAGCATTGATAATATTATACTAAAAACTTTTTAAATCAAAACTACTATATAAGAAATTATCCGTTTTTAAATATTCCGAGATTTTATATAATCGAATATTTTCTTATCTACCGGTGCTAAATCAAGATGCCTTATTTGGTCCAAGGTAAAAAAAATAAAATTCTGGCACTCTATAGTTTTTGGCTCGCCGGATTTAATTACACAAAAGAAAAGAAAAACTTTTATTTTTAAATCTTTGCTTTCGTCGGTAAAATCATTTATTAAACGGACAGCTTCAATAGCTAAATCTAATTCTTCTTTTATCTCCCGTTTAATTGCGAAAGATAAATTCTCTCCTTCCTCCACGCTACCGCCTGGAAACTCCCAAAGTCCGCCATAACTATCATCTTTTTTTCGCTGACATAATAGTATTTTCTCCTTATTCTTAATTAAAGCGGCGACTACATCGATTTCTTTTTTCATTTTCTTTTACGCAGATGGCTGCTTAAGTAGTTTTTTATCGAAAATGTTATCTAATCCTAACAAACAATAGGGATCAAAGTACTTCTTTAAGGTAGCCATTTGCTGAATTTGCTCTTTATCGTACATTAAATCTAGATAAGACTTTTTTATTTTTCCTATTCCATGTTCGGCAGAAATCGTTCCGCCTAAAGAAACTGCCTTCTGACAAAAAATTCTTAAATATTCCTTGGCCTTTTCGGCTTCTTTAATATTACGAGGAAGAAAATTAAAGTGAAGGTGAGACTCTCCGATATGACCAAAATTAAGATAATTTATCCCTGATTCCACGGCAATCTTCTTATAAAAAGTATACATTTGACTAAACTTAGAATCAGGAACTGCGATATCGGTAGCTGCTTTTAATTGTTTATTTTGCCTTAAATATTCGTTTATCATTTGAGGTAAAGAGTGCCGGAACTCAAACACTTTTTTCCGTAAAGCTAAAGTATCGGCAAAAATACTCTTATCTAATAAAGCTGAGCTTTTCGTTATCAGATTTTGCCATTTATCGATAAGGAAATTATATTCTTTTTCATCCTTGGCATCTTGCTCAAAGTAAATAGCAGCTTCTGATTCGGGAACAAAAGTATATTGTTCTTTTAATGACTCTAGGGAATTCTTGTCAAAAAATTCTAAAGAAACCGGGCGTAAAGCCATATTATTTTTTAACTCTTTTATAGTATCGACAAAGGTAAAAGCGTCCTCTTCTCTTAAAAAGAATAATAATCCATCGAATAAATTAAAAGGTTTTTTTTGTAATAAAATTTTAGAGGAAAAAATAAATCCTAAAGTGCCTTCGCTGCCAATAAATAAATCGATTAAATCCATATTGTCTTTTATATAATATCCGGCTTGAGATTTAACTTTAGGTAAATTATAAGAAGGGAGTTTAAAGATAAATCTTTTATTATTCAGTTGAAAATCAAAATTACGCCCTTGTGAAAAAAATTCTCCTCTTTTTATTCGGATAATTTCTCCCGAAGTCAAAAATACTTCAATTTCTATCACATAATTTCTTATACTTCCATAGCCAAACCCTCTGACACCCGAAGCCGAAGTAGATATAGCCCCACCGATAAGTGCTAAAGATTCAGTGGGAGAAGCACTTAGGGTTAAGCCTAATTTATTAACTTCTTTTTCTAAACTTTCTAAAGAAACGCCACTTTCTAAGTCGATAATGTTTTTTTCTACATCGATATTGTTAATTTTATTTAGTTTTTCTGAAGAAATAATGGCGCCATCATAAGGTACACAGCCTCCGGTTGTTCCGGTACGACCGGAAGAAATAGTAAGAGGAGTTTTTTTTCGAGTGATTTCTTGAAATACCGACGAAACTTCTTGTTTATCTTGGGGAAGATAAAGTAAAGAGGCAGTTCCTTTTATATTAGAAGTATCTTCTAAATAATTAAGTAAATCCTTTGTTTTATCTTTTATGAACATTTTTGGCAGGCTAAAATGCGAAATTGATACCAAATGCTATGGCTTCACTGTCTAAAAATTGGCCTTCTAAATTAAACCAGGTATTTTTAGAGAAAGGTATATCTAAACCGCAGACTAAACCTATTGTCTTAGTTAAATCCGACATTTCCCGTTTACGGTTCTCTTCTACCCAATGAATATAGTCGACCCGGGAAAGTTTAAGACCTAAATAAGGAGTAAACTTGCTAAAATCATAGGAAACTAAAAAAGAGGTTTGCCAATCATCTAAAACTGCTTTATTTTTTGTATCCTCTAATTGAGTAGAATAAGGATGAACGCTAATATGTTGAAATCCAAAAACTAACCGTGTCTTTTCAGCGTTAAGCAATCTTAAACGAAAACCATAACCACCAGCAAAAGAAGAGCTATAATCTATTTCATCGCGATTAGAAGGATTTTGTTTTAAATTACCAGCGCCGCCTTTTAAGTCTATTGCTAACCAATCCAAAAGACCCCAGGAAAGTTGGAAAAAGTTTTGAGTTGACCTTAGTTCACCGCGGCTTTCCTCTAAGTAACGGTCAAAAATAATATGGGTTTGGAAACCGCCAAAAAATTTGCCCTTAGCTGGCAGTTTTGTTCCATAGCATGGAGCTGCTTGTAAAGTGAGTTCGCTCAAAAATAAAAAAATAATAAATAGAAAAAAATAATTTAAAAACTTCATTGTGTTTTTAATTATAATAAAATTCTTTGCAAATTATATAAGGTTAACTTTGTGAATGGCTAAGAGGAAAGAAAAACATCACACCATTTGGTGCTCCATCACCGGGATCGTAAGCTAAGCTTATATTCGCATAAAAACGATCATCACCCCTTGGATTATAGCGTAAAGCGAAATTATCAAAATAAACTCCTCCACTTTCCAAAGTAATTCTAAATGGAGTCGCACCACCAGGGTCAACAAAACGATCGGTTAGCTTTTCTTCAAAAACCTGCATACCACCATTATTCAAAATATGAAAAGTTACCCTATTGTTGTCAATATCAAATACGTATTTTACTTTTCTATCATCACTATAATTATAAGGAGTAAGTAAAGGAGCCCATAACGTTCCTGCAGCATTAATATCGGATCTTAGATCCTGACGTACAATTAAGGTCCAAACATTTCCGCTTCGAGATAGGCTTATACCTTGATTATCGATATCACCTGTGGCCAACTTAATATTCTTATCAAGATTCTCTAAAACAAGAGTAAATTCATTCAAAATATCGGCTTTTCGTTCAGAAGACCAAAGAAACTCAGTACTTGCAAAATGAAAAGAAGTTGCCCCTAAAATTACTACCATAAGTAATCCTACGGCGATAAGCAACTCCATCAAGGTAACCGCTTTTTTCATAGCTATAATTTTTAAAAAATAAATTAAAAATATCTCTTAATCCGGATATTCCATATGCATATCAACACGACGATAACTTCCACTGGTGCCGTAAACATCATAACTAGCTCTATAAACCTCATTATCAATAACACCTTCGCCTTCCAAATCATGATGACCTATAGTCAGCGCTTTTCCTGGTTCATCCCAATTGGCTTCTATTTGGGTAGAGAATACATTTAGTATGCTTCTTGCTCCATTTACGGCGATTAAACGCCTATTTGCACGACGGATATACCTTCTTACACTAACAAAAGTTACTAAAAGAGTAGCAAATATTGATACTAATAATACTGAACCTATTAAAACTTCCATTAAGGTAGCACTTTTCTTATTCATTTTAAAATACTAACCATTGCTTTGTAATAAAATTGCCCGTCATGTTTAGTGACGGGCAATTTTATTACTCATAATTTATTTTTTCAAAATTTTTACTAAGCTAAGTAGATAAATATTAAGGGCAAACGGTTTGCGAAGCTTCTTCTGTAGAAGAGTTTATGTACCAATTCTGGTATTCTCCTCCACCGTTACTAGCCTTTGCACAAAAATTAGTTACACTATTATCGGTTACACGGTAATTCCAAGATGTACCCGAGAGGTCTAAGTCTAAACGGTCATTGCACTCGCTAAAATTGTTACAATTAACATAATAACCAACTTCTAAACGATAAACTTTCTCGGCCGCCTGAATTAATCTTAACATCGCCTTTGCTTCTCTGTCATGGCCTCTTAACACTGCTTTTCTATACATCGGCACTGATAAAGAAACAAGAATACCGATAATAACTATAACTACTAAAAGTTCTATAAGGGTAAATCCCTTTTTCATCTACTTATTTTATCAATATCTAGCTATAATATCAATAGCCTAAAGTAGTACAGATATTACCTGTACCTCCGGTACAATTAATCTCTCCATCTGCTTGGATATTAAGCGTGTAAGTTCCAAAGCTACCACCGGCTAATCTTGTAATACTAGCTATTTCGCTAGAAGGACTAGTCCTTATATTTATGCTTCCAATAGCAACTGGGGTACCAAAAAACTTTAAAGTAGTATGCTCGACATCAAGTTCATTCAAAATACCAGTAGTAGTTCCTGCTGTATGTTCGGATGCATAACGTATTTGCGCTCCTCTCATAGACCCTAAAATTGCTACTCCCTCTGCGGCACGAGCACGTTCTGTAACTTTAAAGAATTGTGGCAAACCAATAGCAGCCAAGATACCGATGATAATCACCACGATGATTAATTCAATCAACGTAAAACCCTTTTTCATAGTCACCTCCTCTTTTCTTATTATAATGCACTTTCTCCAAACTCACCTTCCTTATACCATAATTCCCAATTCTAAGTCAAGTTAAAAATGTTTTTTTAGAATGCTCCGCCACCAAGAGTAGAAATTTTAAATAACGGTAAAAATAAAGAAATAACTATAAAACCGATAATTATACCGATAATTACTATCATAACCGGCTCAAAAGCATAAATAAGCCTCTCTACTTTTACGGTCAATTCTTTCTGATAATGAGCTGATATTTTATCAAAAACTTGCGGCATAGTTCCAGTTTCTTCGCCGATTTTAGCCATTTCTGAAAGTAATAACGGGAAAATGTTCATTTTGCTAAATTCACCCGATAAAGAAGAGCCGTCTTTAACTTTCTCCTTTACATTAATAAGTCCTTCTTCTAAAACATAATTACCTACGCTAGAAGAAGCTACCTCTAAAGAATAGACTATCGGTAGACCGCTATCAAGAAGTATATACATAGTAGAAGTAAATCTTTCTATATAAATAAGAAAAATTAATCTATCTAATAAAGGTAATTTTAATTTTGTCCTATCCCAAACTTTTTTATATTCCGGATTTCTTGACAAACGTGCAAATCCAACTACTAAAAATATCATTCCGGCTACAATGAAAAGGAAATTTTTTTGAAAAAAAGTACTGGCCGCAAAGACAAATTTAGTCAATACCGGTAATTCTATGTCAAATTGAGAAAAAACATAAGAAAATTTAGGAAGAATGAAATTGAAAAATATTAAAACTGCTATGGTAGCGGTAACAGTTAAAATAGCCGGATAAATAAGGGCACTTTTTAACTTTCTTTCAAAATCAATCCGCAAATCAAGATAATCAGCTAATTTATTTAATACAAAAGGCAAATTACCAGAAGCTTCTCCTACTTTTATAACTCCTACCCAAAGAGGTGAAAATACGGCCTGATAATTAGCAATGGCTTCGCTTAAAGAAGAACCTCCTTTAATATAGTTGCTACATTCCTTAAGTATATTCTCTAATCTTTTACTCTCGGCTTGAAAAGAAAGAATTTCTAAACTTCTCAATAGCGTAACTCCGCTGGAAAGGATAGTAGAAAGATTGCGGGCAAAAAAAGCTAAATCGGATTTTTTTACGGCACCATGCTGACTAGTAGTATGAGTTAATCTAGCGAAAAAAGAAAGGGCTTTTCCTTTATCTTCAATTTCTTCGATAGATACTATAAAAAGATTTTTAGCTCTAAGCCTAGCTATTAATAGCTCTCGTGAATCAGCGTCTATTATTTCTTTAACGGTTTTAGAATCTTTTGTTTTAGCGATGTATCTATATAGTGGCATGCTTAAAAAGAAATTAATTTCCTGTAGCTACCGAAAGAACTTCTTCTAAAGAGGTGATGCCTTCTTCAACTCGTTTTATTCCGCTTTCTAAAAGGCTAAGTGTCCCTTTCTTCTTGGCTATCTCCATAATCTGCCGAGAAGTAAAACCGCGATGTATGGCTGTTTTAATTTCTTCATCTACTTGGATTACTTCTGCAATAACCGTCCGGCCTTTATATCCGATAGAATTACACTTATCGCATCCTCTAGCTTTATAAATTACCGGTGAAGCTAAATTAATTCCTGCAGGTACATTTTCTCCTTTAATTTCATACGGCTCTTTGCAATCCGGACAAAGTTTACGGACTAACCTTTGGGCTACAATTAATCTTAACGAAGCAATAACTAAATAGCTAGGAATACCTATATCCACTAAACGAGTTATAGCCGAAGGAGCATCATTAGTATGAAGAGTAGAAAAAACTAAATGACCAGTCAAAGCAGCCCTAATAGTCATTTCAGCAGTCTCTAAGTCTCTTACTTCTCCTACTAAAATTATATCCGGGTCTTGACGTAAAAAACATCTTAAACTATTAGCGAATGTTAAACCGATTTCCGGTTTTACCTGAACTTGGTTTATACCTTCTAACCTATATTCCACCGGATCTTCGGCGGTAAGAATATTTTTAGCCGTTGACTTTACTTCGTTTAGTACCGCATAAAGAGTAGTAGATTTACCGCTACCGGTAGGTCCGGTAAGCAAGACTAGTCCGTAAGGGGCATCTATCTCTTTTCTCATAGCTACTAATTCCGAAGATAAAAACCCAAGCCTAGTTAAATCTAAAGGTACACGAGACTTATCTAAGATTCTTAAAGATACTCTCTCTCCGTAAATTGTAGGTAGAGAAGATACGCGCAAGTCTATGAGGCGTTCATTAATCTTAACCATAAAACCGCCATCTTGGGGCAGGCGTTTTTCAGCTATATCCATCTTGGCAAGAATTTTTATTCTGGAAACAATCGGCAAATAAAGTGAGGTAGCCGGTGAAGGCATGTCGTATAAAATACCATCTATTCGATAACGTAAGGTCAATTTATTATAATGCGGTTCTACGTGAATATCGGAAGCATTCTCTTCAATAGCTTGCCTAATGAGGAGGTCTACTAATTTTACAACCGGCGCTTCTTCGGCTTGAGCAATCAATTTGTCTAAACTTAAATCCGTTTCTTCGGCAGATATCTCTTTTATTGTCCCTTCTACTCCTTCTGCTTGTTCTACTGCACTGGCCTCATTTAAGGCTTCACGGAAAAACTTATCCTTACCGTAAAAATCCTCAATAGCTTTTAAGATGTCGCCTTTGGTAGCTACCACCGGATTTATCTCACAACCGGTTATCTTCTTTAGATTATCGATTAAGATTAAATCTAAAGGATCAAACATTACTACCGTCAAAGAATTAAGACTGCGTGAAAGCGGTAAAATAATATTCTTTAAAGCAAAATCCTGCGGCATAAGTTCTTCTAAATTTTGGTCCGGCATCGGCCTCAATTTTCCGGATTCATAAGATATGTAAGGTAGACCTAATTGTTTACTTAAAGCTATTACTATCTGTTCTTCATTAATATAGCCTAACCGGATTAACGCCTCACCTAATCTGCCACCTTCTTTTTCCTGAAAATTGACTGCTTCCTTAAGCTGCTTTTCGGTAAGCATACCCTCTGATATTAAGATATCGCCTAATTTTTTATATCTTCCCATTTTATTGTTAAAATCTCTCTTTTTCCTTTGTCTATATTCTAACGAATAAAGCTGTCTAAGGCAACTTTTATTGCGTCTTTTTTAGTAGCACTAAAATTTTGTTCACGTTGAATTAGCCTATCTCCTCCGGTAAAAGAAACCGTATCATCAATAATATGCGGAGTGATAAAAAGTAATAACTCTCTTTCTACGTTATCAGTACCGAGTTTTTCTTTATAACGGAAAAAAGCTCCTATTACCGGTATATCTCCTAATATCGGTATTTTCTTTCTGGTTTCACTAGTCTCATTTCTAATAAGACCGCCAATAAAAAGAGTCTCTCCATCTTTAAGCCTTACTACCGATTTAGTTCCTCTCTCCTCCACGTTTTTTATCTGTCCAGTTAAAGTGGTAAGCGCTAAACCGCTATCCGTAGATTCTCGGTTAAACATTTGCACTAGTAAAGTAACCTCGCGGGTATTTAAATTCACTTGAGGAGTAACTCTCAATTTAGTACCAGTCTCTTTCCGTTCGACATCATTGCTGGTAGTATTAGAATCGGAGCTAACGACAGTAGTAAGACCTATAGCTTCATCAACAGTAAGATTTACTTCCGAAGTTTCGTTAGAAAGAGTAAGTATCTTTGGCCGGGCTAAAAATTTAGTAGTGGTATCTTGTTTTAAAAACTGCATTATAGCCTCAAAACTTGCTAAAGTAAGAGTACCTAAAGTGAGTGCACTTTCTGTAGCATTACCCATACGAGTAGGAAAAGGGAAAGTGGTAGTTTTAGACCCACCAGTAAATTTTGCATAAAGGCCATTAGTATAATTGAAACCTAATTTATCTACACTAGTTTTAGAAACATCTAACATTTCTACTTCAATCATAACTTTTGGCGCTGCTACGTCTAATTTAGCGATTACTTCATCTATGGCCGGAAATTGTGAAGGAACATCCGAAACTATCAAAGAGTTTGATAGCGGTTCTTCAGTAACCTTACCGGCTTTAGTTAAAACCCCCTGCACAGCAGCGCGAATCCCAGCGTTTTCTCCTCCTTGAGCAGATTTACCTAATAATTCGTTTACTTCACTTTGCATCTTAGAAGTAGCCAGACGCGTATATTTTAACTGATAAACTTTGGTCTTAATTTCTTGGGAAGGCTTACCCATTTCCTTAACTATAAAAATGTTAGGTTCGGGGTAATAATCATAGGCTAAATTATTGGCTTTAAATATTAAATCCATAGCTTCTTTTAAAGGCACTTTCTCCATATAAAGAGTAAGAGTCCTATCCCTTACCGCTTCCGTAGAAATGAAATTAAGTCCGGTTTGTTGAGAAAGCATCTTCAAAACATCTAAGAGGTTTGCTCCTTGTAAATCCAAAGAAACTGTTTTTTCAAGGTCAGCTATCAAAAAATCTCCAAAGATATTGTCCTGGGTGTAAACTGCACTCCAGAATATAAATTGGAACAATAAAAACCATATTAATAATTTCATTTTTGTTCCTCCTTCTTTGTTTCTTTTTCTTTTGTAATTTCTTTTTTATTAGTAGCAAATTCAAATATTTTATTTTTGAAAGAGATAAAAACGGTATTTTTCTCGATTCGAATCACTTTGGCATCGATACCCTTTAAAGTATCTCCTACTTTATAAACTTCTCCGGATATTATCGCCTGTGACAAATCGCTATCCCAAAGAACTCCTTCTATCGCTAACGGCGGTATCGCGTCTTCTTTAATCCTACCGGAAGCATCAGTTTCAGCTTCCATGGGTATCAAAGGTGTAAAAGGGTCATAATAAGGTACATCTTGTGAATAAAGTTTTATTCCTGCTATTACCAATATTAAAATAAAAAATATAGCTATCTTTCGCATTATTTAAGGCTAAAACCTTTTAAATCTAAACTTACTAATATGCTTTTTTCTTCTTGACCTTTATTTATAGTAATTTTTTCTATTTCTATACTTTTATGTTCTACAGCATTTATAAAGGTTAAAAAATTGTCATAATTACCGGCGATTTGCAAATGCGTAGATAAAACCCAATATAGTTCTTTTTCAGAACGCGATGTCTTAAAAGAAATTATACGCACTCCAGCTTCTTGGGCATTCTTTTCGATAAATCTTTTAAATACCAAGGCATCCTCGTCTAAAAAGATCATTTTTAATTCCTGATATTGTTTCTGGAATATCTTCCATCTATTTATAGCTTCTCCTCCTTTCTCTAATTCCTCGGAATGTCCTTTAATTTCTAATTTAATAGCATCAAAATGAGAAATTATCTCTTTAACTATTAGATAAAAAATAAAGATCAGTATTAAACTAATAACTATGTTTTTATATCTTAAAATAAGGTTCATAACTAATTTAATTTAAGTGCGAAATATGTTACCTTAAATCCTCTGATATCGCGTTTTTCAGAAGTTTCAAGGTCGATATTTTCAAAAACCGAATTTACTTCTTTATATTGACGTAATAAAGAAACTAATTCATTTAAAGCTGAGTCTTCCTGAGTATTATCGTCTAAAAAGATATACCCTCTTAACATTCCAGAATGCTTATTGTTGGGATTCTTGCTAATATTGATCTCTTCAAACCAAACCCCTTTGGGTAATGCTTCCTGTTCGCCAACCTTTCTGAAAAAATAATATAATTTGCTTAAAGAATCTATGGCTGCCTTAAGAGACTTGATTTTCTCTCCTTGAGCATCTGTAACTTCTACCATTTTGCTCCAGGAATATTCTTTCAACTCTTCTGGAATTGTTATCTTTTCTTCTTTCTTTTTTAAGACGAATTTCTGTTCGGATACTTCATTGCCCAAAACTCCGACTATAAACATGCAAATTACAGCGCCTATTAATACTAAACCGCCTAAAAGCCCTCTCTTTAAAGAAACCTCTCTGGGTAATCCTTCGGTTGAAACTAAATATTCTTCGCTTTTACGTAAGTTGGGTTTAAACTTATAAGGCGAGATATCGACTGCCGAGGCTCCGAAAGCCTTAACGTTCTCTATAGTAACATCGTTGCGTCCGGTTAAATCCGAAGGAGACATTATATCTACTTCGGTATGCATAACTTCCTTCAAGGAGTTAACTAAATCTTGGGATTTGGATTCCTCTATAACCAATAATCTATCTATTTTGTAATTCTTAAACTCACGTTTAAAATACTGGAGAGAAAAATTAATTGACTCTATAAATTCTCCGGAGTTAAAAACGTTAGCATTATCGGAAAGGGCTAGATAACGGTTAAAAACCGGTAAATCATATTGAAAAAAAGTAAGATAAGTTTCACTTTTAGACAAATCTAAAAGGGCAAAGTTCTTAAATTTTGTAAAATTCTTTATTAACTTAATAGCTCTGACTAAAGATAAACATGAAGGCTCCATAACTATGGCGTTAAGCTCTAAGCGGGATAGCATTTCTTTGGCTCTCGCTAAATTGCGCTCTCTTATCCCTACAAAAGAAAGCCGGACCTTTTTTTCTTTCAAGGAACTAACATATTTATAATCCCAGGCTAATTCCTCCATCTTAAACGGAATATATTTACCGACTTCATAAATCAAAGATGACTGAATATCTCTTTTTCGCATCAGGGGCATATCTAAAAGACGAAAGATAAAATCTCTATCAGAGAAAGATATATAGATATCTTTTGTTCCGGCCTCAACTTCTCTTAAGGTCTTATTTACTAAGGCTTCCCATCTTATCTCTTCACTCAAAGCCTCTTCTTTTACTTCTTGTAAGGAAGATAAATCAAATTTAGCAGAAGCAATAATCTTTTTTCCTAATACAGATACTGCTCCTATGGAATTAGTACCTAAATATATGCCTACTTTCTTTTCTTTCATCTATCCTCTATGACATTTGCTTAACCAATCATCAATATAGTTTTTATCAAAGCGCCAAACTTTGCCTATCTTAATTCCAGAAATTTTCTTATTATGCAACCAATTATAAATAGTTTGCCTTTGCAGACCTAAATAATCAGCCAAATCATCGATACTCATTAAACGCTGTATTCTTTCTCTTCTTAGTTTTTTCCTCATTTTTTATAAAAAAGTTGTATTTCTATTAAACTATACCTATTTATCAACGTCAAGTATATTTTGTTATAATTTCTTATAATTTATCTATATATTGTACCTATTTCTTACTCCCACTATATCTGGTATTACCAAGCAAATTGCTAGCCACAATTTTTGATACTATAACTTATTGCGTTACAAAGTATTAGATAAAGAATATCATAAATAATAGGAAGATAGTGATTTTTAAATTTAAAAAAAGGAGTGGGCTAAATAGGAAGAACGCGTATAAACAGAGCTTTTAACTCCTTTAAAGCCTAAATTTAAAGCATATTGCAGAAAATAATCGAACTTCTCGGGAGGAAGATATTCCTTTATAGGGTGATGTTTTAAGGTCGGAGGCAAATATTGTCCTAGGGTTAAAAAGTCACATTGGGCCTTCTTTAAATCTCTAAGTACCTGTTTGACTTGGGATTCTTTTTCTCCTAATCCTAACATGAGTCCGGATTTGGTATATATATTCTTATTTAACTCTTTAATATTTCTTATAACTTCTAAAGAACGTTGATAATTAGCCTGGCTTCTTACCTCTATATATAAAGAAGGTACCGTTTCTAAATTATGAGCAATAACGTCAGCCGAAGAGCTAACTACCTTTGCTAAAGACTCCTTTTTGCCTAAAAAATCGGGAATCAGTATCTCGACCTTTTTCTGCTGGTTTAAACTTTTTATTTCTTTAACTGTCTGATTATACAAGCTAGCTCCACCATCTTCCAAATCGTCTCGACTAGGAGAAGTAATTACTACGTAATCTAGGCCTAATAACTCCACAGCTTTTTTTATCCGTATCGGTTCTTGATAATCAACTTCTTTAGGCTTTCCTTTTTTTATCGCGCAAAACCGACAATTTCTAGTACAGATATCGCCTAAAATCATGAAAGTTGCTATTTTAGAGTTAAAACACTCTGAAATATTAGGGCAGAGCGACTCTTCGCAAACAGTATGCAAATTTAGATCTCGTAAAAGTCTTTTGAGCTTATGGCAACTATAAAGACTCACCTTTTTATTAAGCCACTGCGGTTTTTTAAACATAGTAAAGCTTGGTGCCAACATAAACATTAAGAAAAATTATTTAGTTTGCTAATGTCGAGCTGCCTATCCATATTCCATAGTTCATTTCGGTATTTATATTCAGTTAAAACTTCTGCAATGTTTTTTTCTTGATTCGATAATGGTTCTTTTACTACTTCTAAGTTAAACTCTTCTTGAAAACATTTAGACAATAAGGACTGTAATTTTCTAAAGTTAGTTTTACTTTCTAGAATCTTATCCAAAAAGGTAATTTTATCTTGTAGTTTAAAAGCGCCTCTTACAGCGGCAGCGGTTAAATCGAAATCTATGTTCTGCGGAATAGTACCTTGTTGAAAAATAATATCTCGGATTCTCTTTTGAGCATTTCCACCAATCTTTTTACCGCCTATTAGTAAATCATAATGTTCGCGGGAAGAAAAACAATAATTTTTGTACCGGCCTAAATTCTTTTTTTCTAAAGGAAAAGTTTCTTCCAAAAAATCCTGAGCAAATTGCGCTTTTAACCCCAAATAACGGTAAAACTTAACGAGAAAAGAAGCCAGACGCTTAAATGATTCTTTTACTCCGCAAGACAAATTGATATCACTTAAAGCACAAGTTAAACTATAGGTTAATTCCTGAGAATGCAAAATAGCGGCTCCTCCAGTAATGCGCCTGACAAAAGGAATTTTAGCGTCAAAATTCAAAATATCCCGGGGATTTTGATTATAACCTAAAGATAAAAAAGGAAACTTCCAGCCATAAATACGCAAAGTCGGTAAGTTTTCTTTACGGTAATTAATTAATATTGCTTCATCTATAGCCATATTATAATAACCGTCGTGCTTATCGTCTAAAATCAATCGCCACTTTTTTTTCATCAAAATTAAGAACTCTGAAGATTAGGATTCCTGGCAGCCTTAACCTCATCTACTCTTTTAACCGGCATAGTGTGCGGAGCAGTTTTGACCTTAGCTAAATCTTGTTTTATTTCTCTATCAATATCTAGCATGGCTTGGATAAAATAATCAATCGTTTTTTTGCTTTCTGTTTCAGTAGGTTCTACCATTAAAGCTTCCTTGACGATTAAAGGAAAATACATAGTAGGAGGGTGAATCCCGAAATCAATCAATCTTTTTGCTATATCTAAAGTTGTAGCACCCATAGCTTTCTGTTTATGACAACTAAAAACGACTTCATGCATACACTTACTGGGATAAGCAACGTCATAATTATCTTTTAAACTCTCCTTTATGTAGTTAGCATTTAAGACCGAATTTTGAGCTACTCTTAATAAGCCGTTGCAGCCTAAGCGTAAAATATAAGTGTAAGCTTTGATTAATACTGAAAAATTACCGTAAAAGCTTCTGATTTTCCCTATAGAATGAGGAAGATTGTAATCAAAATAAAAACTATCCTTATTTTTCTTTACTAACGGAATAGGAAGAAAGTCTTTTAATATTTTGTTTACTCCTACTGCGCCACAACCCGGGCCGCCACAACCATGCGGAGTAGAAAAAGTTTTATGCAAATTTAAATGCACTACATCAAATCCCATTAAAGAAGGTTTAGTAATCCCTAGTAGAGGGTTAAAATTAGCTCCATCGTAATATAAAAGTCCTCTTTTGGCATGAACGATATCGCTTATTTTCAGAATATTCTCTTCAAATAAACCTAAAGTATTAGGGTTAGTGAGCATTATTGCAGCGGTATCATCATCTACCAATTGATACAACCTATCTATATCTACTAACCCTTTAGAATTGCTGGGAACAACTTGGGTTAAATATCCACACATAGTAGCTGTAGCCGGGTTAGTACCATGGGCTGAATCCGGAATTATTACTTTAGTTTTTTTGTTATTATTTAACTGATGATATTTACGAATTGTAAGCATCCCGGTTAATTCTCCCTGAGCTCCGCTAGAAGGCTGTAAACTAAAAGCCTCCATTCCGGTAATTTCACAAAGCATTTTTTCTAAATTATATATAAGTTCTAAGGCTCCTTGGGCAAATTTTTTATCTTGATAAGGATGAATATTAGCAAAACCTTCTAAATTAGACATACTTTCACCAATCTTAGGATTATATTTCATAGTGCAAGAACCCAGAGGATAGAAATTATGATCTACGGAAAAGTTTAACTTAGCTAAATTTAGAAAATGACGAACAACATCTAATTCTCCTAAACTAGGCAAAGGCAATTCTTCTCTTAATAATTTCTTTGGCAAAATACTGTCTACCTCCGGGCAAGGAACCGACGTCTTGCCGATATAATTATAATTTTGTAAATTACTGTTTTTTTCGAATATAGTTCTTCTATCCATGTAATAATTGCGCTAGAGTATTGATAAAATTATCTATTTCGCTTTTACCCTTTTTTTCAGTACAACAACTTAAAATCCCATTTTTGTGCTTAGGAAAATGACTCCCGACATAATAGCCAGCAATAATATTATTACTATAGAGTTCGACCATTAACTTTTGGGCATTTTCGACTTCCCAAACAAACTCGTTGAAAACTCGCGGTTGATAAGGAATTTTTACTCCTCTAAGTTCGCTGAGACGCCGATAAAGATATTGGGTATTATTAAAAGACTGATTAGCTATTTCTATTAGTCCTTCTTTACCTACTAACGAAAGGTAGATTGCCGCTCCGATAGTATTTAAAGACTGATTAGAACAGATATTGCTAGTTGCGGTTTCTCTTCGGATATGTTGTTCCCGAGTCTGTAAGGTAAGGCAATAGGAAGGGTTATTGTCCTGATCGGTCGTTTTACCGACTATTCTTCCTGGAATCTGACGTAAATAATCTTTTTTAGTAGCTAAATACCCGAAGGAAGAACCGCCAAAACTTATGCTACCGCCTAAAGGCTGGCCATCGCCACAAACTATATCTACCCCTAAGCTGGCTGGTTCTCTTAAAATAGCTAAAGATAAAGGATTAGTGCTCATAACAGTCATGATACCTTTGGTTTTAGCTATATCTATTAACGAGTCGATATTTTCGATAAGACCAAAAAAATTAGGACTTTGAAAAGCACAACAAGCAGTATCATTATCAATGCTTTGCCTCAACAGATTTAAGTCTATAAGGCCGTCTTCACCGGCTTTTACTTCTTGTACTATAAAGTCAAAACCGCTTAGGTAAGTATTTACGGTTGCTATATATTCCGGATGCAAATAACCGGCTAATAAAATTTTCTTTTTTTTGGTTAACCTTAAAGTCATAAGTATAGCTTCCGCTAAACTGGAAGCACCGTCTAAAAGAGAAGCATTAGAAATATCCATACCGGTTAGGCGACAAATATAACTTTGATATTCATATATTGCCTGCAGTATTCCTTGAGAACACTCGGCTTGATATGGCGTATAAGCAGTGAGAAATTGAGGGGATGAAAGAATATAAGGTAAAGCTGCCGGTATATAGTGGTCATAACAGCCTGCTCCTAGAAAAGCATTAAAATCATCCAAAGCTCTATTTTTACTGCTAAGATTCCTTAAGTGTTTGTTTACCTCCATTTCGCTAAGCCCCTCGTCTAAATTTAAAGGCTTCGTTAATCTTGCCAAACTTGGAATTTGAGAGTGTAAATCTTCTAAAGATTTTACACCGATAGTTTTAAGCATGGCTTTAATATCTTTGGAGGTATTCAAAATATACGGCATAGTAAGTTATAGTTTAATGGCTTTCTTCTTTAATAAAATTTTGATAAGCTACTTCGTCCATAAGTTGTTCGAGTTCTTGGGGATTTTCGATTTTTATCTTCAACATCCAACCATTTTCAAAGGGAGACTCATTTATCCACTGTGGATTATTAATTAAATCTTTATTTATAGCTATAACTTCTCCACTTACCGGAGAATATAATTCGCTGGCGGCTTTAGTAGATTCGATAGTCCCAAATTTAGATGATTGTTTTATCTTTTCTCCTAATCGCGGCAATTCTATAAATACGATATCGCCTAATTGGCTCTGGGCATAATCCGTTATGCCTATCACACCCGCCTGATTCGTTAAATTTATCCATTCATGAGTTTTGGTAAATCTTAGCCCTTTCATCTTATCCCTCCCTTTATCGCTTTAGCCTTAGTCCGTAATTTTAAAAAAGGAAACTTAACTACTTTTGCTAAATATCGTTTGTCTCTTATCTCAATATTAACTTCTCTATCTAAAGAGCAATATTTTTTTTCTAAGTAAGCCATACCGATAAAACCGTTTAAATTGGGTGAAAATACGCCGCTAGTTACCTGGCCTAGACATTTACCGGATACATATATCCGGTACCCCTGACGGGGGAAAGCGCGCTCCAACATGATAAATCCTATCCTTTTTTTGCCGTCGGCTGATTCTAAAGTTTTTTTAAGGGCTTCTTTAGAAATGAAATTCTTATTTAACTTTACTGCCCAATCCAAAGAAGCTTCGTAAGGGTTGGTGTTATCGTCTATTTCGTGACCGTATAAAGGGTAACCAGCTTCGATACGTAAAATATCCCGTGCCCCTAAGCCGCAAAGGGCAAGATTAAGTTTTTTCCCAGCTTCGACTATTTTATCCCAAATAGAAATGGCTTGATCCCAAGAAGTATATATTTCGAATCCGTCTTCGCCAGTATAACCGCTTCGTGAAATTAAAAATTCTTCTCCTTTTAAGGTAATATTCTGAAAATGCATATAAGAAAGGTTAAAAATATTATCACCAAAAATTATCCTTGCCAACTCTGCTGAGTTCGGCCCTTGTATTGCTATGAGTGCCAATTGGTTACTTTTATCAATTATTTTTACGTCTTCCTGACTATTTTGACAAAGCCAGTTTAAAACTTTATCTTTATTGGAAGCATTTACTACGCAAAGAATTTTATTACCTAAATTATAGCTCATGAAATCATCGATAATGCCACCAGAGGAATTTAGAAAAAGGTTATATTGCATTTGGCCGTAAGTTGTCTGGGTTATATCGTTAGGAGTTAACCTTTGAAAAAAATCAAAAGTTTTCTTGCCTTCGATAAATATTTCACCCATATGAGAAGCATCAAAAATTCCGCAGCTGTCACGTACTGCCTTAGTTTCTTCTAATATACTGCCATAATCTAAAGGAAGAGACCAACCGGCAAAATCTACAAGGTGGGCTCGACTTTGGATGTGTCTTTGAAAAAGAGGCGTTCTTTTTATCTCCATATTAAGTTTTAAATCCTTTATCGGTAAGATTTCTAAAAACGTAAGTTATAATTCTACCATATAACTTTATAAAGTTAACAATAATTTTTGAAAGAAATCAACCCCTTTTAAACTAATACAGCTGCATTTTTTAATTTATCTTCATGATAAAAGAAATTGTCCTGGATTCAGTTTTATTTCTACGATAAGAAAATAAGGCTTGAGGATTGCAAAGACTGCAAATATCTAAATCAAAAAAATTTTCGGTCTTAAGGCCTAATTTTAAAAGTTTGTCTTTTGCAAACATAACAGGGTTAAAATAAAGCTTTTGGTTACGCTTTTCAAGATGTTCCTTTAACTGCGGGTAAGTTAAAAACTCCTCACCTACCTCATAGCAACAATGGCGTAAACCCACTCCGGCTATAGCTTTAAAGGAAGATAAATTATAAGGGATATTTTCTAATATCCCCTTATTCGCCGGCTGCCAACCCATATGTACTAATCCAATTGCTCCTAGCTTAAAGCTAAAAAAGAATAAAGGCAGACAATCCGCTGTTCTTATTGCTAAAATACAATTATTCAAGTTAGTAAAAATAGCATCTCCTTCATAGACTCCTGGATTTTCTACTACTCTAAGCTGGGCAGAATGTACTTGTTGAAGATAAGCTAAGGAAATATTTGGGTTAGAAGATTTAAATAGCTCTTGGATATCTTGAGGCAAATTGCCGGAAATAACATTCTTGGTAAAACCGGCTAAGATAGAAGAAGGCAAAACTCTATCGATTAAATAATGATTTTCTTTTTCTTTTAGAAGCACTTTTAGTTAAGATAATATCTCAAGAATTTTATCTTTCTGCTTTGAGCCTTTAATTATAGAAACTTTGCTTTTTTTTACCTGGTAATACTCAGCTATTACTTCTATAAGTTGCTTATTGGCCTTATCATTCAAAGGAGGCTTCGTAAGATAAACTTTCAGACTATCAGAAAGAGGCTCTATCCTTACTTTTTTAGCTTGCGAAATAACCTTAACCTTGACTGTCATCTTCTTGGCTCTCGATAAAACGCAACTTTAAAGAGATGTCTTCTATTCTTTTATTTAACTCTTCGTATTTCGAGGAAGAACTTTTAATATGTAATCCTAAGGTCTTAAATTCACGTTCGAATATCAAAATTTCTTTCTCCAGTCTTTTTAAATTATTGTATATTTCTTTAGCTTTTTTTTCGATGCTCATGGCTTTGAAGCCTATGGAAATAGTTTTAAGGTAAGCATAAAGAGTATTAGGGCCTACTATAAATATCTTCTTTTGGTGAGCAGCTTCTAGAAGTTCCGTTTCGGTAATAATAAAATAATATACGGCTTCGGAAGGAACATACATCAAGGCAAAATCAGTAGTGCCTTCATCCGGATAGATATAAGCAGAAGTTTCTGATATTCTTTTTTTTATGCTGTCGATGCATATCCGACGCAAGCGGTCTTTTTGATCCTCAGGAGCATCAAAATAACTTTTGAATACTTCCATAGAAAACTTAGCATCGATAGGAACTACGGCTGCCGGTAATTTTATAACAAAATCTACTCTTTTACCGTCTTTAAAACCGTATTGGTTAATAACCGAACCTTGCGGTAAAACATCTCTTAGAAGATTCTCAAGAATAACTTCGCCTAATATTCCTCTGGTTTTGGTAGGCTTTAGAATATCCTGAAAAGACTTAGTAAGTCCTAATATTTGCTGGCTATCCGAACTAAGATTTCCGATTTTTTCATAAAGTTTACTAAGTTCATCCGATACGGCTTTAGAGGTATTTAGGAAGTGGCTTTGAGACTGTAAAATATCCTTGGTAAATTCCTCTCTCAAAGAATCGACCTTTTGATGAAGAACGAGATCCTCTTTTGTCCTAGCCAGTCTAAAAATTAAAATAATAAGGGCTGAAAAAATAATCAGTAATACACCGAGAAATAAATAAATTACCATATAAGTTTTAAACTATTAGAATTTTTTAGGAAAATTCAAAAAAACCTAATGGGAATTACGAAGAACAGATTTTATCTCTTTATAAATATCATCCGCCGCTGCCATCTTTCCTTCTCCATAAACACCGCAAGCTAATTGTCCTTTTTGGGGAGGAATTATGATATATTTTTTTTCGGTTTTTAAATATTCTAAGTTCTTCTGGATAACGGGATTCTTCCACATATTATCATTCATAGCCGGAGCCAATAAGACTTTGGTCTTAACCGGCAAAGCGCAAACAACCGTAGTAAGCAAATTATCGCAAATACCGTTGGCTATCTTAGAGAGAGTATTGGCAGAAAGCGGCGCTATCACGCACAACTTAGCCCACTGAGAAAGGCTTATATGCCTAATATGGCCTTCGTTATAAGTTTGAAACATATCAACATAGACCGAATCTTGAGAAAGGCTTTGAAATACGACGGGATTAATCAATTTTGTGGCGTTTTCGGTCATGAGCACTTTAACCGAAAAACCGTCCTTAACTAAGAGACGAACCAAAATACAAGTTTTATATGCTGAGATACCGGCGCTTATTCCTACCAAAATATTCTTATTATTAGACGTCTTTACCATAATTACTATTTCTTTTAATGCTGGCCTTAAATATTATAAATCCCAATAGAAATGGATTATTTCAGAATAACCGTAATTACCTACCAAATTAAGCCGTCATTATTGTACTCTAAATTCCTAGCGGGGTAAACCTTAATTTAATGGCACTTTGAACCCTGGATAATTCTATTTAAATTATCTATAAGCGACTTCTTAGAATTAACTTTAATAACCTTGCCTTCGCGATTTATAATAAAACTTTGGTATTTCTTTTTTAGATCTTCCAAGGCATTAGCTACTACAAAATTGCTATCGTTTTTTCTTAAACTATCGTAAGCTTTTTTTATTATTCCTTCTCTATTTATTTCTAACTTAAATTGAATCAGAATAGATTTTTTTGCTAAATGCCTTATCATCTTTATTATTTTTTTAGCCGGTACTAATTTAAGATTTAGCTCCTTTTGCCCGGAAGAAATCTTCCCTTTGTGTACTCTTTTTAAGATATAATCGCTAACAGCTGCCATATGTATTATGGCATCAAAGCGTTGAATCTTTAGAATTTTTTTTAAGGCAGCGCCAAACTCGTCAAAAAAATGATAATAGATAGCCTTAACTTTTGTTATCTTACCCGTGCAATGAGGATTGATAATAAGGGTAACTGAATAACCTTTGGCTCTTAAGGCTTTTGTTAAATATAAGCCCATTTTCCCGGTAAAAATATTAGTTAATCCCCTCACCTCGTCGATTTTTGTCCAAGTTGCCCCAGCAGTAACTAATATTCTTATTTGTCTTCTATTCTTTCGCATTTAATGATTATCTTTGATTTATCGTAGAATAATCCGCAATTGAAGAATTTTATCATAATTTGAAAGGCTATCAAAGCATAAAATAGCGTATTGGGAGGTAATTTCAATAAAAAACACTTAAAATTTTTTGCTTGAAAATAGCTAAAAATATGGCATAATAAGTAGCCTAGAGGAGGAAATATGGCAGAAGTAAGAATTGAAACTAACGAAGACTTTGAACGGGCATTGCGGGGTTTTAAACTCCAATGTAAAAAAGAAGGTATAGTAAAAAGGTTTCGAGAACGGCAATATTATACGAAACCGTCTCAAAAAAGGAGGGTAAAAAAGAGAAAACATTAAAAGGGTTTGTGCGAAGAAAACTAATTTTTGAAAAGGAGAAAAACGAAAATGGAAGATGAAAAAAAATTGTACATAGGTAACTTAGAATTTGGAGTAACTGAAGACGATCTACGCAAATTCATCGAAGAAAAAGGTCTAACAGTTCAAGAAGTAAAAATAATAAAAGATAAATTTTCAGGAAAATCGAAAGGTTTCGGTTTTGCCGAATTCGAAACTGAAGAGCAAGCTCAAAAAGCTGTTGAGGCGCTAAATGAGCAAGAATTAAACGGTAGGGCATTACGGGTAAGCAAAGCCCGGAAAATGCAGCCGAGAAGCGAAAAAAGAAATAATTTCGGAGGGGGACCCAACACCCGAAGATATAATAACAATAGATAATTATTTCTTTTATATAGATAAAGGCAGGAGTAAAAGCCGTTCACTCCTGCCTTTTCAATTTTCTTATCTTGACGCTAATCGACTAATAGCACATACCCTCAAAGGAACAGCGCAAACAACGGCGCTCTTCTTCATCAGGCTTAAAAGGTATTTCTGGATCCAGTATTTCCTGATATATAGCCTCAAGGGCTTTAAAACAAATCTTCATAATTTCCTCACGATAACCATAATCAGACTCTGAAATAAGAGGCCTTCTTTTTAAGGTTAAAATATTATAAAGTTCGGCATTCAGATTTCTTTCGGGAAAATCTTTTGATATGAAATAATAATATAAGGGTAGCTGAAAAGACCTTAGATTCTCTTTAATAGCAGCCCTAGTCATACTCATATTTTTAAGGTTAGTAAAACTGCGGGGATATATGTCACTACCACCGGTTTTATAATCTATAACTACGATGTTACCGTTTTTAAATTCATCCACTCTATCTACAGTATATACAAACTCTATCGGCTCACCTTTTAATTCTAAAGTATCTCTTCGTTCTGTCTCTAAAGAAATAATTTTTGAGATATCTCTTTCTTTTTCTTCAGCTAAAAATTTACGCATCCGGTCTTTTACGATTTTTTTTAAAAGAAATGAGTCTGATCTCATGCGTCGCGTAAGCTCTTTTTCAAATTTAACATCCATATTTTCAAAAAATTTATCTGTAAACTCTTTATTAATGACCGGACGCTTTCCTATAAATATCTTAAATTCTTCTTCTAGCAATTGGTGTATGAAATTACCTATGCATGGGGCATCGGGATCCTGAAGAAGTTCCTCACGCTTCTTAAGACCTAAAACATAGCGGTAATAAAACTCTAAAGGACAAGATAGATAGGTATTTAAACGACTTGCTGAATAAGTAGACTTTTTTAAAAGCTCTATCATTGAAGGGCTCTTTATGATTTCTATCTGCTTAAGATTAATTTTTATCGAAAAACTAGCTTTAAGTATATCTAAGGCTTCTAATTCTTTTAATTGTTTCTGTCTAGTCCATAGTAGCTCTTCAATGAACCGGCTTTTTTCTCTTTCCTGGTTTTCTTCATAAATAAGATAAGCGTTTTTGGCAGAACTTACTAAACGCATAAAGTGATAACGCTGGATCTCTTCTTCTTTTTCTAAGCGATTTAATCCTAAGCTTAGCATGACTTCCCGAGGTATCAAGGGCTCATAAATCTTTAGTTTTGGTAAGACCGCTTCGTTTAAATCCATAATTATAACATTATCGAAAGTCAAAGAGCGGGATTCCAGGAAGCCTAAAATTTGCATTCCTTTTAAAGGTGAACCAATGAAAGATACTTTTTCGCTCTGAAGCTTTTGCTGAAAAATGCTCCAAATTTCATAATAGTCAAAATTTTCTTGGCAAAAAGAACTACTTTTAAACTCTTCTATCACACTCTGCAGTTTATTTATAACTTTAATATTAAGGGGATAATCTAAAATCAAACTGTTAGCGATTAAGAAATTGAATAATTCTTCAAAAGCAGAAGTAAATTCCTTAAAGTTAGATATGTTATCCCAGATTTTAAACAGCAATTTGTGCAAATAGGCTAAAATTTCCCGGCAAATATCCGTATCTGCTTTTAAATCCATATTAGAAAGGGTATCGCAAGTTGCTTTATATATTCCGCTTTCCTCTTCAATCTCTGATAAAGTTAAGAATAAGCTTCCTCCTATTGAACTTTCTACTTCTCCCTGTAAAAACTCCTCTATTTTATGTATCATAACCCGCGTAATTGCCGGATTATAAGCTAATTGAAGATTTTTAATTAAGGGGTGCTTTAATAAATTCAAGTAATCTTTGGTGTAGTATTTATCCCCTCTTTTGCTTTCATGAACCCGCCATAAATACTCGAATAAAGTATATAAAGAACTCTGGCTTAAGGGGTACCCCATAGAAATATTTATTCCTTTCGCTAAAGACGAAATTTCGTTAAGAAGAGGTATAATCGCCTCGGGACGAGGTAAAATAATAGCGGTATTCTCTTTATTAGCTATTATTTTCTCATCTAAAATATTTCTGATTATACCGACTTGCGAATGCATATCGAAGCCTTTAAAAATAAAAAGATTAAACTTGTTAGTCTCATTATCGCTAGAATCAACAATAGCCTTAAAATCTTTGGTATTATTTTCTAGAACTGGCCAATCCTTGCGGCTTCCTTGGAAAAAACAGATGCCTTTATTCTTTTGACAAATATAGTTTATGATTTTTAATTCGGTCTTATGCAAATAAAAAAGATTACAAAATAATATAGTGTCAAATTGATTAAGATCGATCTTATTCATATTAGAAGCAAGAAACGAATAGAGCATTCCCCGCGAATGGGTATTTTTTTCTGCTAAAGCTTTATGATAGGCTTGCCGCAAAGTTACTATACTTTCTAATAAACGGTTAACAGCTAAAGGTATTTCAAAGCCTATTTGGGCACTCTTTTCTACTGTTCTTAAAGACTCATTTTTAATCTCTTCTAAATCTAACTGCTCTATGAAAGAAATTATTTCTTTAGCCCAAGGAAGAAAATCCTTAAAGGAAGATCGACCTTCTGTTAAATTAGGTACATATTTTTTAGCTAAAGTATAAATAAGAAAACAGGAATCTAACTCTCTCGGTATCAAGCTAGCCTTATCGCTAAATAAAACATTACTAATGAATTCTTCTATCGAAAATATCCGAGGCGGGATAAAACTGTTTTTCACTTTTTTTGCAAGTTCTCGACGTAGAAATAAAGCCGGACGTTTACCGCTGAACACGCAAGCTATCCGGCTAAAATCATTATCGTTATTACGAAAGTTATTCCAAATATATTCTGTAATTTTAGCGATAAAATCTTCGCCGAAATTATAAAAGATTGCCTGTCCCATAACTTCTTAACCTAAAATTTCTTCTTTGGAAACTTCTGCCAGATAAACAAGAAACCCTTTCACTATATGATTAGGATAAATATCTTTTACTATTAGCATATATTCTTTGATTTGGTTCCGGTATTCTTCGCTCTCTACATCCTTAATCTTAAAATCAACGACTAAAATTTGTTTTTTACTTACAATAAGCCTGTCTACTCGCTTTAAATCTCCAAACCTATTAGCTAGCTCTTTTTCGCAGTATACTCTAGCCTCACCGACATAAAATAGCTCTTTTAAATTTTGGCTAGTTAATATTTTTTCGAGTTTTTCTTTATAAATATTTATATTTTCAAAGATATTAAATTTAGTTTTCACATAGGTCAAAGCAAAATCTATAATTTTATCTAAATTATTGCCATCACAATTTCCTACTTGAGAAAGAATACTATGCATGATATTACCTTCTATCATCTTCATTCTATTTTTGATGGATCCGGCGGAATCAAAATCATCTTGCAGTAATAACGACCAATCTTTATAGATTTGAGGTGATAATTCCAATAAAGGATTAGAAATCTTTTTTGATGCTGAGTATTTCTTTTTACTCCCCAGTTCTCTTAAACTTTCTGGGATCATAAAAAAAGCTTTATTGATAGAAGAACCGCTTTTTCGGGGTATAAAAATATATAACTCGAATTTAGCCCGAGTTTGGGCTACATAAATATTATTTAGCTCATCAATACAGGCTTTTTTAAAAGCTTGTCTGTATTTTGTCTGAAGAAAAGGCGAATAAATTATATGGCTTTTAGTAATACGCTTTAATTCTAAGGTCAAAGCATCATGAGAATCGACATAAGAATTAATACCTTTACCGCCCGATGCCGGTTTAATATCTAAACGTAAAAAAGGCAAAATAACAACCCCAAACTCCAACCCTTTAGACTTATGAATAGTTAATACTTTTATGGAATTACCTGCGGTTATATTGACGAATAACTCGTCTTCGGGAGCATCTTTTAAATAATCGAGAAAATCTCCTAAACCTATGTATTCTTCTTCTTGGACTTTAATTAACTCCAGAAATTTCATAAAAAAAGCTTGGCTATCTATAAAATTCTTTACTAAATCGAACTGCTTATAAATATCTATTAATAACTCATAAGTTGATATAAAACCTACTTTTCTAAAAAGATTACTAAAATATTTTTCCCAAAATTCAGGATAAAATTTACGAAAAATATGATATAAAGACAAACTGTTGTTATTTGCCTTTCTGCGATAAGTGCTTAAGATAAACTCGACGATATCTTCTGTTTTTATTTTGGCGACCCTGCTAAAAATACTACCGAGGATAAAGGCAGCAAAATTTAAATCGTCTACGGGTGAGTGCAAAAATTTTAATAAAGAGACGAGTTCCTTTACCAGAGGATTTTTAATTACATTCAAAGTCTTATCGGACTCAACTGGATAATTGGCTTCAAGAAGCCAAGAAGTAATTAGCTCTACTTCGCGGTTATCACGGGCAAGTATTGCTATATCAGCGTAATTAAATCTTGTTTCTAAATCTTCGACTAATTCTAAAACTTTACTTCGCGTAATTTCTCTCTGTCCGGCTTGATCATTTTCACTGATAGGCTCTATATAAACATAACCATCGTTATTTTCTTTTTTATATTGCTGTTTAGCGTCTTTAAATATATTTAAAATTTCTTCAATCGCACCGGCCTCATTTTTTAGTTCCTTAGCTATTCCAGAAAGCTCTAAAAAATTAAGTAAATTTTCCCGGGAAAAAATTTTATTATTAAATTCTACTATTATCCGTTGGCTCCTCCAGTTTTTTGTTAAAGACATAGGTTGTACTTTAAAATGGCGGTATCTATTCTTTATCTGTTCAAAAAGCTCGACTTCTCCGCCACGAAACCTAAATATAGCCTGTTTTTTATCTCCGACGCAGAATAAAGAGCCTCCGCAAGCTAAACCTTCTTCTACCATCAATTCTAAGTTTTGCCATTGTAAAATGCTGGTATCTTGGAATTCATCTATTAAATAATGAAGAAAACGGGTTGCCAAACGGTAATATAATTCGGCTACGGTTACGCCTTCGCTACCAAAAAGATAACGCGCTTTCTGATTAAGCTCTTCCAAAAAAATAACGTCTTCTTTCCAAGATGCTTCCTGAAAATGCCCTCTTAGCTTTCCAAAAAGTTTTATGTAAGGATTATATGCTACTTCGGCATCTAATTCGATAAGTTTTCTTATATTTATACAAACTTTCTTCCACTGTTGCCGATATGTAGAATCACAAGTCTCCTCTTTATTCATCGGTACGGCAGAATGTTGAAAACTATTAGGCAAATTATCTATCTCAAAAATACTGTCATTTTTTTCTATAAAGTTTTTAAGAGAGTTAAAGGCAGTTTTATTCATTCCGCTGGGGGGATTTTTTATCAAATCTTTAATTTGGCTATAAATATGTTTTTTCTTTTTAATTACTTCTTCGCTACTTCCCTTAGCAAGTTTAAATTCTTTACCGTATTTATTCCCTAATTGAAAAAAGAATTTCATTAGCTCTTGAATGTCTTTCTTAGGAAACCAACTTTTTCTATTCTCAACAAAGAGATAATGTTCTAGAAACTCCTCTAAAAAATCAAATATCTCCGTATTGATAGTTGCCTGTTCTATTACTAAGTCTAAACTATAATTAAGTTGCCAATTATAATCTTTTTTTATTTTAAAATTGGCGGAACGGTTTATATTAAAAGCAGAACCTAAAAGCAAATTATTGATAAAACTATCTATGGTTTGTACCTGAAAAAAGTTATAACGCCTGGTAATTTCATCCATAAGGTAAAGGGCTTTTTGTTGAACTTTACTTTTATCAAAATTGAATAAAGCCATAATATCTTTTTCTTCCTCTTCATTACTAAAATCATCCAAAGCTATTTTTTTTAGAAGTTCTAAGATACGCTCTTTCATCTCAACCGTAGCTTTATTGCTAAAAGTAATGGCTAGAATATTCCTAATTATCGGTTGATTAAAATAAGGTTGGAAATTTATTGCCAATTGAAGATAACGTTTAGCCAAATAATAGGTCTTACCAGAACCGGCAGAGGCTTCGACTATAATGACTTGGGAGGGATCGATGATTTTGTCACTTTGGTTAGGCATTAATACCTGTTTATTTAAAGGTATTGATTACTACTTTATAAATTTTAGAAAAAATTCTCCCTCATTTTCTTAAAGTAATAGGCAGCAAAATTCTTCTCTTTATCTTCTTCGATATCTATTATTTCTCCTCCGCAAAAATAACCATTTTCGGAATCTATAAATTCTGACCAAGTAACTATCATTTTTAACTTTACGGAATCTAGCTCATCGGGAATGAAATAATCGATAAAAAGAACCTGGCCTACCTGCCACTCCATTTCCGAAGAAAAACATAGGCCCATAAGAGTAAAGTTTCTACTTTTAGCATTATAAAGCTTTCCCACTTCGCTTAGCGGCCTTATTTCCAAGAAATCTCCTACCTCTACTCTTATTAAACTTCTCTTATTATTTTCCATCTAGTTTTCCCCTTCTAATTTTTCAAGATGTAAAACATCTTTCAAAGGCCGTTTAGGTAAATGTAAGATATTCTTGCTATCAAGCCAATATCTGATATTTAAAGAATTACTTTCTAATTTAGGTGATTCGGCTGGGAATCCTGCAGCAATTAAAGAGTCCAGTTCATAACAATCCGGGATTTTAAAAAAAACTTTTAAGGCCTTTTTATCGATGGAAGCAATCCAACAAGTGCCTATTCCATAAGATAAAAATGTCAAAATTAGATTTTCGGCAGCTGCTCCTATATCACGTTTATCGGGAGTTGGAGACTTTTTTAAATTAACTAAAATGAGAATATATAGCGACGGCTCTTGATTTTTATTGGGGACTCTTTTTGGCCAAATATAATTAGCCCAGCGAATATGAGAGGAAATTTTCTCTCTTGCGCTTTTATTTTTTATTACTAAATATTCTATAAACTGTAAATTTGCCGCTGAAGGAGAAAGCCGTGCAGCATTTATCGCTTTTCTAACTATACTTAAAGAGATTTTTTTCTGCTTAAAAAGCCTTATTGACCTCCGACTCAATATCAAATCGTATAAACTAATATCGGGCTTCATAAAAATTTAAAACTTAATAGCAAGGATAACCTGAAATAATAATGTCCTCTTTTATCCGATTAATTTTAATATCTTTTATAAAAGGAGCGAGCTTAGGATGAGAAAACCCTTTCGCTCCTACCGAAGTCAAAGCATTCCTACCACCGATGATCTTAGGAGAAATAAAAAAATAGGCTTTGTCTATAAGCTTACTAAAAAAGAACCTTCCTAGAGTTTCTGAGCCTCCTTCAACAAAAATAGACATTATCCCCAACTGGTAACAAATCTTTAAGATATTCCTTAACGGTAATTCTCCTTTGTTATCCTTCAAAAAGAAAATTCGTACCGAGGAAGGTATTTTTTTAGATTTTTGTTTACTCTTTTCGGAAGAAAAAATTACCAATTTATCGGGCACTTCTTTTAGAATAAAAGAATTTGACGGTACAATCAATTCCGGAGAAATTATAATTTTTAAAGGGTCTTTCTTTACTCCTCTTAAACGAGGGTTGTCTTTAATAAAAGTGTTGGAACCAATTAAGATGCCGTCGTATCTATCTCTTAACCCTTTAGCAAATTTTCTGCTTGAAGCCGTAGTAATCCATTTAGAAATCCCGTCTGAGGTAGTAATCTTTCCATCCAAACTTTGAGCTATTTTAGCTACTATAAAAGGCTTATTTTCTTTCATATTTTTAAAAAAGATTTCATTTAATTGTTCGGCCTCTCTACCAAGTATGCCTACCTTAACTTCGATGCCTGCAGATTTTAACTTTCTTATCGATTTCCCTTCTACTTGAGGATTAGGATCTTTAGTCGCTATTATTACTTTCTTTATCTTTCTGGCAATTATCTGCTCTATACAAGGAGGGGTTCTACCATAATGGCAACAAGGTTCTAAATTAATATACAAAGTCGAACCGGTAATATCCTCTTTTACTTTCTTTATAGCCTCAATTTCAGCGTGGGCTAATCCGGCACGTCGGTGGAACCCTCTTGATAGTATTCGGCCGTTCTTAACAATAACAGCACCGACTAAAGGATTTGGCGATACTGCCCCTTCGGCTTTTTTGGCCAACTTAAAAGTCTCTTTCATTAAGTCGATATCGTTAAGCATTTTTTCATATCCTCAATCCAACTGTAAGGAATTACTGCCGACCCTATAAAAGTATATTGTTTATAACTACCATGGGCATCGGAACCGCCGCAACGAAGAAGATTAAAACGGTTAACCATGCCTTCATATAGCGAAGATTTAGTAGTCGACAAATTAGGATAAACTACTTCTAAGCCATTCAATCCTAAAGAAATAAATTCTTCTATCCAACTTTGATTAGAAATCATATGCGGATGAGCTAGGAAGGCTAGACCACCATAACTTTTAATAACCTCTATAGCTTCTTTTACCGAATATTTAAAACGAGCTATATAAGCGGGCTTACCCGGCGATAAATACTTTTTAAAAGCCATACTTAAGTTTTCAACTTTTTTCTTTTCCACTAAATATAAAGCCAGATGCAACCTGGTGGGTATTGCCCCCTTTATCTTAGATAATAATTCTGCCTTATCTACCGAAACCCCCAAAGCATTTAGCTTATCGGCCATAGATGAAATCCTTTCTAACCTTATAGTCTTAATTTTCTGAAGCTCCTTTTTTAATTCTTTATTGTTAGTATCAATGAAATAACCCAGAATATGTACTTCAGTATCTTCGTAGTTAGCGCTTAGTTCTATTGCCGGAATTAATTCTATGCCGTAAGTAATGCTATATTTTTGTGCTTGTTCAAAACCATCGAGAGTATCATGATCGGTGATAGCAATACAGACAAGTTTCTGCTGCTTAGCTTCTTTAAATATTGCTTCTAGCGGCATATCACTGTCGGAAAAAACAGAGTGTATATGTAAATCACAATTCTTTGGCAATTCTGGCATAAATTTATTCTCTTATTTTTTTAAGTCCGATCTTACGTCTCTAATGATAGTAATTACTTCGCCGTTATCTCTATCGATGAAAATCCAAAAAAGCGGCTGTCTACTTTCATCGTATCTAAAAACTACATATATAGACTGATAATTACGTTGTAATAGCAACGAATATTCTTTAGGCAATACCCCTAAATAATTAAGATAACTTTGCCATTTTTCATTACTATCATCATAAATAATGGAAACATTTTCTCTGTTATAACCTAATTCATAAGCTTTAGCCATAGCTAAGGCAATAAGCTGCTGTCTAGATAATTCTTGCTGAGCATAGAGATTAAATAAAAGAAACGATATTATAAAAATTAATGCTATCGATACTAAAATTATCTTAGCCATTATTCTTGAATTTTATAGGATTTAAGTTTTCTTTACTTCGGACTTATATATTTTGTCCAAAACTCCGTTAACAAAACGAGGGGAATCTATATCACCAAATCGTTTAGCTAACTCTATAGCTTCATTTATAGATACTTTGGGAGGTATCTCATCTAAAAAAAGCAATTCAAAACAAATCATCCTTAAAATATTGCGGTCGATGATTGCTAAACGTTCTATACCCCAATTTTTTACATATTTCTTAATTAAAAAGTCGATTTTTTCTTTATTCTTGATTACACCTTCAAGTAATAAAGAAATAAAATCAATGCTTTCTTGTTTCTGAGGGTAAGTTTCTAGGTAAGCCTGGAGGGCTTGATGGAAATCAGCTTTAGAAATTTCTATCTGATAAAGAAGACATAGAGCTACTTCTCTAGCTTTAGACCTTAAACGCATTCCATTAATTGTCAGAAATTACGGCTAAATTATTAAATTTGTACAAAAATATTTGCCATCTCTAAAGCTGAAAGAGCAGCATCCCGGCCTTTATTACCTTGTTTTGTCCCTGCTCTTTCTACTGCTTGTTCAACGGTGTCGGCCGTTATGACTCCGAAAATAACGGGAATTCTTTTATCCTGAGATAACCTAGCAATACCTTTAGCGGCTTCGGAAGCTATATAGTCAAAATGCGGAGTCTCTCCTCTTATAACCGCACCTAAAGCTATGACTGCATCGAGTTTATTTACCGTTAATTTACTTAAAACTTGGGGTATTTCAAAAGAACCCGGTGCCCAAATCACAGAAATATTATCATCAGTCACCCCTGACTTTTTTAAAGTATCTATACAACCTTCCAGTAGTTGCTTACTGATAATTTCATTAAAGCGAGAAACAATTATAGCTATTCTTTTCCCTTTACCCGAAAAATTTCCCTTTATTTCTTTCATCCTGCCTCCTTATTAAATTTAGGATTTAACTATAGGATATGATCCATCTTTTTTTTCTTAACTGCTAAATAATATTCATTATTAGCCGAAGTAGCTGTTTTTACCGGGAGACGCTCTACGATTTCCAAACCGTATCCCTCTAGACCGATAATCTTTTTAGGATTGTTGGTAAGCAATTTTATTTTTTTTACTCCTAAATCAACCAGCATCTGCGCTCCAATACCATAGTCTCTCAAATCAGGAGGAAAACCTAAAAGGCGGTTAGCCTCTACGGTATCAGCTCCTTTTTCTTGTAAATTATAGGCTTTTAGTTTGTTTTTAAGCCCTATTCCTCTTCCCTCCTGACGCATATAAAGCAGTATCCCTCCTTTTTTACCGATTATCTTAAGGGATTCATGAAGTTGCTCTCCACAATCGCACCTTTGAGAAGAAAAAATATCTCCGGTAAGGCACTCAGAATGTACCCTTACTAAAGTAGGACCATCGTTTACTTTTCCGTTGACTAATGCTATATGTTCGGAATTGTCTATCAAAGACACGTAAAGAAAGAGCGTAAAATTTCCGTAAACGGTCGGTAAATTAACTTTTTCTTCTAGTTTTATTAATTTTTCTTTTTTGCGGCGGTACTCAATTAAAGAAGCAATAGAGCATATTTTTAATTTATGCTTATCGGCGAATTCAGTTAAATCGTCTAACCTAGCCATAGTGCCATCTTCTTTTATGATCTCACAGATTACCCCTGCCGGATATAAACCAGCTAATTTTGCTAAATCAACGGCGGCCTCAGTATGACCGGCCCTTACCAAAGTTCCTCCCTCTTTAGATTCTAAGGGAAAAACATGTCCGGGTTTAATTAAATCCTGGGGATTACTGTTGGGATTAATCAAAACTTCGATAGTCCTAGCCCTATCGAAAGCAGAAATTCCGGTAGTAATACCTTGAGTTGCATCTACTGAAACCCGCCAAGCAGTTTTGAAAGGATCAGCCCCGCTCTGGTAATGCATCGGCTCTAAATTTAGCTCTCTGATTCTTTCTCTATTTAAAGGCACGCATACTAATCCCCGTCCTTCTCGAATCATAAAATTAATAGCCTGAGGGGTAGCAAATTGAGCCGCAACTACTAAGTCTCCCTCATTCTCGCGGCTCTCGTCATCAACTACGATAACTACTTTGCCACAACGAATACTTTCAATAATATCTTCAATGGGACTAAACATAAAAAAGTCAATTTTATCGATAATAATTAGCTCTTTAAAACACCTTTTATAAAACATTTTAGAGCTAAAGAATCGAGCAAAATACCTTAACGCATCTGCTAATAAATGTCAAGATTTTTTAGAGGATTAACGCTTAGTCCACTGGAATCGGCGGCGGGCTCCTTTACGGCCGTATTTCTTTCTTTCTTTAGCACGAGGGTCACGAGTTAAGAGGTCTTCTCTTCTCAATACAGTCCTTAAAGACGGCTCCCACTCCACTAGGCAACGAGCAATTCCTAAGCTTACGGCGCCGGCTTGCCCTGACATGCCTCCCCCATTAACATTAGCGGAAACATTGACTTTGCCTTCTAGTTCAGCGACTAAGATAGGCTTCTTAGCCTGCGTTACATTATTAATGGTAGGAAAATAATTACCGATAACTCTTCCGTTTATAGAAATTTTTCCTTCTCCTTTAGGAGTGAATATCACTCTGGCTACTGATTTTTTCCTTCGGCCGGTAGCCATATATACTTCTTTTTTTACTGCTTCTTTCATAGTTTTTTAAACATTAATTAGTTCTGGTTTTTGGGCTTTTTGTTCATATTCGGCTTCGGGATAAATTTTTAAAGACTTCAGCATCGTCCACCCCAAGTTACTTTTAGGAAGCATGCCTTTTACAGCCAGATATAAAACTTTACTAGGATTTTTTTCTTTTAACGTCTTTAATGTTATTACTTTACGTCCGCTGGGATATCCGGTATACTTGTCGTAAATCTTATCTTGAGAATACTTATTAGCGGTAAACTTTATATGCTTAGCATTTATTACTATAACTCTATCTCCGCAAAGAAAATTAGGGGTGTAAGTAGCTTTATTTTTACCCTGTAAAATTTTTGCGATCCTCGTAGCCAGGCGTCCTAAAATTTTGTCCTTAGCGTCAATAAGGACCCATTTTCTCTCTTCTTGATTAAAAAACTTAGTATTCTTTCTTTTCATAAATTTTCTAACTATATTTAACTCAAATTGTAAAGTGTTTTTTATATCATATTTCTAGGAATTGTCAATATCTATATTTAATATGTCTATTTTTCTTTCGTAAAGAGCCTTGCCCACTATTACGCCCCAAACAAAAGGAACTTCTTTTTTTAAATTTTTAATATCTTCCGGCGAAGAGACGCCTCCTGAAATAATAATATTTACGCCTTTAAAAATGGAAAGCTTCCTAATCTTATTAAAGTTTATTCCTTTTAAAGTCCCATCTCGTAAAGTATCGGTATAGATAATCCATTTGATTCCTTTCAGCACTAAGCCAGCTATAAAATCTAAGGCTTTTAACTTAGTCTCTTTCCTCCAACCTTCTATGGCTAAATTAGAATTTATAACATCCGCAGCTAAAGCTAATCTTTCTTTGCCTATAGCTCCTATCAAGCTATCTAAAAAATTCTCATCAATAGCTTTTGTCCCTATTACGATTCTCTCTGCCCCTAGAGATATTAACTCTTTGGCTTTATCTAGATCGCGTATACCTCCTCCGACTTGTATTTTCAAACTAACTTTCTTTATAATATCTTTTATAACATCAAGGTTATCTCCTTCACCGAAAGCAGCAGAAAGATCTACTATATGAAGTAATTTTGCTCCTGCCTTTTTCCAGTGTTGAGCTATCTTTAAAGGGTTATCGCTATATATTTTTAACGAAGAAAGGCCTCCTTTAGTAAGCCTAACTACTTTGCCGTCATATAAGTCTATGGCCGGTATTACTAACATAATTTAATAAAATTATCCAATATTTCTAAGCCTAAGCTTTGACTTTTTTCGACGTGAAATTGCAAAGCCCAAATATTATCTTTATGTATACCGGAAGCAAATTCTACGCCGTAATCAGTAAAAGAAGTTATTATTTTTCTTTCCTTTGGTAAACAATAATAAGAGTGTACAAAATAAAAAAAACTTTTATCTTTAATGCCTCGGAATAATAAATCTCCTTCATTACCTAATTTATTAATTTTTATTTGGTTCCAACCCATATGGGGTATGGCTACGTTCTTCGCTCTTAGTTTCTTTACCGTTCCTTTGATAATACCTAAGCCTTCTTTACCGGAAGACTCTTCGCTGTTTTCAAAGAGTATCTGCATTCCAATGCATATTCCTAAATAAGGCACCCCTTTTTTTATTTTCTCTTTTAAAATACGAAATATCTGCCTAGTTTTTAACTCTTCCACAGTTTTACCGAAATGGCCTACGCCCGGAAAAATTATCTTTTTAGCCTTCTTAATTATTTCCGGCGAGTCGCTGACTTTAGCTTTTATGCCTAAAAAATGTAAAGCATTTTCAACGCTCCTTAAATTACCCATTCCGTAGTCTACTATTACTATCATTTTTTTATTTTAGGTGCTA
>MTKX01038223.1_pt1 | contig 89056 bp, 87 predicted proteins | sample 1042771 | NCBI WGS metagenome assembly MTKX01 (sample SAMN06212183, study PRJNA360534) | anaerobic digester metagenome | biome: Wastewater treatment plant; material: sludge; isolation source: anaerobic digester fed with sludge from wastewater treatment plant | place: Denmark: WWTP Randers ...
TATCCCCATTTTTAATAGCATATTCAATGGGAGCGGGTCCGCGGTATCTAGGTAATAAAGAAGGATGTAAAGACAGAGGTAATATTCTGGGCAAGGATAGCAAAGAAGAAGGTATGATTTTACCATAATCAACTATTATAAAAAGATCGGCTTTATTTTGCCTTATAGCTTCTAGACAATCTTTATTAACCAGATGCTCCGGCTTAATAAGAGGTATTTTCTTTTTAGTTGCAAAATCGCTAGTTTCTGTGGGATGAACCATCAAGCCTCTACCCTTAGGCCTATCGGGCTTAGTCACTACCAATAAAGGGATTAACCCTAAATTGCAAAGTCCTTCTAAAACCGTTTTTGAAAATTGCGAACTACCGAAGTAAATAAATCTTGCTTCTTTTGACATAATAACTATTCTAGATTTATTGCTAATTTTACCGCTGAGCTGCGTAGACCTTCTAAATCTTTTTTAATTAACTTTATAGCTTTCTTTTTATCGCTAGTTTTAACAATAATACCATAGCGATACTTATCCCGTAGCTTAAAAGGCCTCTCTTCCGATGGACCGTATACCTGCGAAAATACTTTCTTTAATTTATTATATATTTGCTGGCTCTTTTTTAGAAGCATATTCTTATTAACCGCCCTTAAGGTAATTTTAATAATAAATGAAAAAGGAGGAAGATTTAAACTCTGGCGAAGAGTTAATTCAGCTTCGTAAAAATCAATCCAATTTTGGTTTAAATAGCGGAAAAGATAATAATTTTGGTTATGGGTAAAAACATATATACCACTCTTAATAAAAAGCGATATTTTTTTAAGATAGATAAAAAGATTAAAAGTAGCATTATAATCAAGGTAAGATAAAGAAAAATCAGCATCAAGACAAAATCCTAAATCAAACTTTTTTAAATCGGGTAGATAACTTAAGACTTTAGAAGTAGTAAGAACGATATCGGAGCTATCATTGTAAATCTGCCAATTATCGATTTTTACTTCCGGAAATATTTTTCGTAAATTAGCTTCTAGACGTTCTATACCGTAGCCAACACTCTTAAAATAACCGTTATGGCAAAAATGGCATACGGAAGGCAACTGTTCTTTGCTTTGGCAATAAGGGCAGATACCTTCTTTACTGCCCAGTATCAACTGTAAAGATGCCGAACAGCGTTTACAGGTAAATGTCCGACCGCAATTAGAACAAATAATAGCTCTTCCAAGCCCCTTTTTATTCCAAAAAATAATTACTCTTTTTTTTTCGTCAATAGCTTTACGTAATAATTCTATAAAAATTGGGCTTAACAGTTTCGCTTTGCTAAATTCCGAAATATTAACCAGTTTTATATAACTATTAGTTAAACTGCCATGATCTTTCAAAACTACTTTGCCTTCTTTAATAAGTTTATAGGTCTTTAACGAAGGCAAATCGGCACTTAAAATCATATTTACCTTATGAATTTCTGAAAAAAGAAGGGCAACATCCCGAAGGTGATAAAAAGGTTTTTCTTCATGATAATAATAAGGGCTATTATCTTCTTCTATTATTATTAGCTCTAAATCTATAGGACAATAAAACATTGCTACCCGGGTACCTAAGACTAAAACCTTTTCCCGAGAATTATTCCAGTTAAAATAAAGCTCTTTTTCCTTTTGCCGGCTCTGAATCACTCTAATATAAGAAGAAAAATCATTGTCGATTACTTTTCTTGCTCTTTCTAGATAAGAAAGTTGCGGAAAACATATTAAAACAGACCCCTTTTCTAAAGCCTTCCTAATTTCTTCTTTCCAAAAAGCGTACCTTTCTATAAAGCTATCGGCTTTAATAAAAGTTTTAGTAGGCAAATCCTCTCTAACTGGTGGATTATCTTTAAGCCTAATTATTTTTGGAATGTCTTTGCAAGTTATATCTAAAGCATGTTTTTTTGGCTTTTTTAGGTAAGAAGGCAGCATCATAAAGATAAATTCTGCTTTAGCATAAGGGTAAAAGTGGCTTAATTTATCGGCAAAACTTATTTGCTTTTCAGTTAAAACCGCAGTGGTATCCAAAATATCTAAAATCGGCTTTAATTTTTCTACCTTAGAGCTTTTTTTCAAATTAACCACTACGCCGATTCTTTTTTTACCATTAAAATTCACCAGAACGCGCATTCCTTTCTGAATTTTAAGCTTTTGAGGATCAAAGTAATAATCAAACTCCCTCTCTAATCCTATTGGTATGGAAACTTGAGCTATATTCAGCATCTTCGTTTATAATTAATGGATATTTTTAAGCGTTAAAGGATAGTTATCATTGAAGCTTATTCTATTTCTATAGAAGTAATATATAGCCTCCAGTAATTCGTCTTTATTTTTAATAAAGCGGGCGATACCGCAATTAAGCATTAAGCGCATATTCTCTTCTTCTTGTCCCGGAATATAATGGGTAAAAATAAAGGGTTTTTTCTTAAAAATACCTTCAAAAATAGTCAATCCGCCGGGTTTTCCTATAATTATCGAGCTTATAGTAATTAATTCCCAGATATTATCGTAGAAAGAAAAATACTTAACGTAAGGAGAATGTAATTGCTCTAAATATTGTTTTAATTTTTTATCCCGGCCATAAATTACGATAACGTTAAAATCTTTTAGGATAAAATCTAATGATTTACGCATCAAAGCCAAAGTTTTCTTAGAAGTAGATGTAAAAATTAGAATTGGATTTTGACGTAAAAACAACCTGTCTGCTAAATATTTATCGCAATCTCTCTTAAGAAAACCACGCCTTATCGGAGCAAAACCCACTGCTATTTTACTTTCCTTGACTCCTAATTTAATTAAGTCGTCTTTAGTTATATCCAAAGCCGCAAAATAATAATCGATATTATCATCGGCCCAAAGAGGATAAGCTCTTAAATCAGTAACTACCGATATTAATTTTAATTTTAATTCTTTTTTAATAATACTGTCTATAAGCACAGCGGGGAAAAAATGGGTAAAAATTATGGTTTTAGGTCTAACTTTATAAAGGTATTTTCTAAAACTTAAAAATATTATTTTATTAATCTGATTCACTAACGGTAAAAAAGGTCTTTTTTTAACCGACGAATATAAAAAGCACCAAAAAGAAGGATAATATTGAGTTACCGTTCGATAGATAAAAGGATAAATCTTTTTTATAAAAGGATGGGAAAAATCTAAAAGATCTTTACTGGAGGCGTTTAAAGATTCTTCTAAAGCATAAGCAGCTCTTTTATGCCCTTCACCAAAACTGGCATAAACTACTAAGGTTTCATCCATAACGCGAAATTAAAAAATCAGCCGCTAATAACAAATTGGTAAAAACATAATCGGGCTCGAACTCCCAATTTTGCCGGTTCTCTATCTTTTCTTTGCCCGAAAGAACAAGAATGGATTTAGCTTTAAAATTGCGCGCCGTATTCATATCATAAAAAGAATCTCCGATAAAAAAAGATTCTTCCGGCTTTATTTTAAAATCCGATAAAGCTTTTTCTAAAAGAGCAGTCTTGGGTTTACGGCAAGCACAATTTTCTAAAGGATGATGAAGACAGTAATATATTCCGGAAAGAAAAGCCTTGTTTTTTTTAAGAACATCCAGCATATGCCTATCTATATTATCTAAATCTTTCTTGGTATAAAGGCCTTTGGCTACGCCGGCTTGATTAGATACAACAAATAACTTAAACGGTCCGGAGCTAAGTTTTCTTATACCCTCAATACTTCCGGAGATAAATTTGAATTCACTCCAATTATTTACATATTTTTTATCACCGGGGTATTCATTTATTACTCCGTCGCGGTCTAAAAAGATAACTCTCATTCTTCTTTAGCTTTTCTCATCTCCCAATATTTGGCGTAAGAAATAATCTGGTATAAAGAAGAAAAGAAGGAAACCATAAAGCCTCTAAAACCGTCACGCCAGCCTTGTTTACGAAAGTAAGCTCTAAAGAATCTATCTATGCACCGCCAAAAAACATGGGGTAAATTCATTTTATAATTGGCTTTTTTAGGGTTCTCTTTATAAACTCTCAACCACTTTTTTGCCTCTAAGGTAGTTTGATTATTCAACTTTCTAAGAAAGTCGGAAAAATCACGGTAAGTGTAATGCAACAAAGGATTATTTAAGTGAAGGCAATTTCCCTCTAAAAAGGCTCTGGGATGAACTTCTGCTTCTTCCCATCTAAATTTATCTTTACGAAATAGTTTTATTTGAGCCGAAGGGTATAACCCTCCCCATTGCAACCAATAATTACCTAAAAAATTTTTACGGGGTATAGTAAAAGCTGAAGCTTTTGTCCCACTGCTTAAAACTTTTTCTATTTCTTCTTTAAGCTCGACTGTCAGGCGCTCATCGGCATCTAGGCTTAACACCCACTCATATTTAGCCTGCGAATAAGCCCGGTTGCGATATCGGCCTTCTATATCCATTTTAGAAACTATAACTTTGTTGACATAATCGGCAGCAAATTCCCTGGTATTATCTGCGCTTTCATCATCAAATAAGATTATCTCTTCTGCCCATCCAGCTACGCTCTCAAGACACTCTTTTATACGTTTAGACTCATTTTTAGCGATTATAATAACTGTTAGAGGAATCTTCATAATTTATTTATGCTAACATTAATCATTATATTTTCAAGAAATATTATAATGTATTTAAGTAAATCTAGTTATATAAACTACTTAACAACAGAACCAAAAAGTTTATCTTGTTCATTCTTTTCTATTCTTACAGAAAAGATTTCGCCCAAAGGCACTTTATCTTTTATAGAAACTTTCAAATAATTTTCGGCATGTCCAGAGATAAAGTCATCCTCTATATTTTCTGTTACTACCTTAAGTATCCTGCCTATAAATCTATCCCGGTATTGAGAAGAAAAATCTTTAGCTAAAGTATTTAAATAACGGTAGCGTTTGCTGATATCTTTCTGATTTTTTATCTTAATTAGCCAAAGGGGTGTATTTTCCCGCGGAGAAAAAGTAAAGATATGCATTCGCATCGGTTTTACGCGTTCTAAAAATTTTACCGTATTTCGAAAAGTTTCTTCGGTTTCATAAGGAAAACCTACGATGATATCACAACTAATAGCTACATCGGGAAAAATAGAACGGGCTAAATTCACTAGCTCTTCATATAAAGATACTTTATCTTTTTTATTCATATAATATAAAACCTCATCATCACCGGATTGAAAAGAAAAATGAAAATGGGGGCATAGCTTTTCATGATTAAGAAAAGAGAATAAACTTCTATTTATAAAGAAAGGTTCTAAAGAACTAAGGCGCAATCTTCCCAAAGTTGGTAGATTTAAGGTTTTCTCTACCAAATCATCTAAAGTATAATTTAGCTCTCGTCCGTAAAGACCAAGATTCACTCCGCAAAATACTATTTCTTTATGCCACAAAGATAAATTTTCTACCTCTTTGATTACTTCTTCCATCCGACGGCTTTGTGATTTACCGCGTAAATAAGGTATTTTGCAGAATGAACAAAAATTGTTACAGCCGTCTTGAATCTTAACAAAAGCCCGGCGATTAGGAAAATTCGTTATTTTTAACCCCCAAACACCCGAAGAATATTGTGCAGCCTCTTTGGAGTCAACAGGCAAATTTAAAACAATATTGCTTAAAAGGTGTTTCTTATCTTGAGGTATAATATAATCTACTCCTAGTTGTTCAATAAAATCCCTATTTAATACCGCTAAACAACCGCATACTGCTACTTTTGCCTGGGGGTTTTCCCGTCGAGCTTGCAAAATTGCCTCTTTAGATTTGTAATCGGCGCGTTTAGTTACTGTGCAGGTATTTATTACGTATAAATCAGCTTTATCAGGCGATATTTGATGTCCTAAAGATAAAAATTGCTCTTTCAAACTTTGAGTTTCATACTGGTTCACTTTACATCCTAATGTTAAAAATTTGACTTTCATCTTTTATTTACAATAGTTTATTTTGCTTTGTTACTTTATGTCTTTTCAAAAACTTTATTTCCAAGCCTTTACTAATGATGGATATAATATGGCTACTGTTTCCTAAAATAGTTTGAGCTACTTCGCCTTTGGCGAAGATTATATACATCTTTTATTTACAATAGTTTATTTTGCTTTATCACTTTCTTTATTTATAAAATAATTTACTAAACCGACTGAAAAAATACAAGGAGTCTCTACTCTTAATATATTTTCTAACAGTTTAACAAACTTAAAGTGTTTATCTTTTAGAAACTGATTCTCGGAATCAGAGAATCCTCCCTCAGGACCCACAACAATAATAATACTATAATTGTTACCTTTAAAGTTACCTCCAAAATAGTCTCCACTGGCTGAAGCAACTATCTTATAATCATATTCGCTACTTATCATATCGTTAAAGCTTATAATGCGGTTTAGCTGAGGCAACCAAAGTCTTTCAGACTGCCGAGCAGCTTCTCTGATTATCTTTTTCCACCTTTCAGATTTCGCTTCTGAACATTTTATATTTAGGCTCCGTTCACAGATAAAAGGGATAAATTCGTAAACTCCCAATTCAGTACTTTTTTGCAAGATAAAATCTAATTTCTCTTCTCTCACTAAAGGAAATGCTAAGGTAATCTTTTTTTGCAGAGGTTTAACCTTTTTAAGTATATTTTTTTGTCTAATACTACAATATTTTCTATCCAACTCTTCTATTTCGTAAACAAATTCTCTTCCTGCACCATCAAAAACATTAATCCGATGCCCTTTTCTTAAACGCAATACATTACGTAACTTGTTAAGAATATTCTTATCACTAATAGAAATTACATCCGAAATACTAGCTGGTTTTATATATATTCTGATTCTTTGCATAATAAAACAATCTTTGAAGACTTATGGACCGGAGCGGATTTGTATGCCATATTTGCCGAAGGCAAAGAGAATCCGAAGGATTTATTATGGCATCTAAATAATGTATTAGGCCTACAGACTATAGCCACTTTTAATGGTCCTAAAGTAATCGATTATAAGATAATCCATGGACCGGAGCGGATTTGAACCGCTCACCTCCTCGTTGCGAACGAGGCGTTCTCCCAACTGAACTACCGGCCCAAGTTAGTATGTCAATTACTTAAATTTGAGAACAAACCTTCATCTATATAACAAAACAACGGAGGCAATCAAAGTCAGGTAAACGTAATGAATCTTGGCTTCGCCAAGTTGATTGACTCCCAACTGAACTACCGGCCCAAGTTAATATGCCAATTACTTAAATTTGAAAACAAACCTTCATCTATATAACAAAACAACGGAGGCAATCAAAGCCAGGTAAACGTAATGGATCTTGGCTTCGCCAAGTTGATTGACTCCCAACTGAACTACCGGCCCAAGTTAATATTATTACTTTTAACTGAAGTATTTTGACAAATAAACAATGAAGTGTCAAGAAAAGCTGGTTGCAAACTTCGTTGCTATTTAATCAACAAATATTATAGAAAATTATATTATAAAGGGAAGTCGTAATCGACAGTAACCGCTATAGGGTGAGTTCCTTCAGGACCAGAATTATCTGTAGGATTATAAGCTATGTCTACTCCCAAACCTGTATTTGGTGGATAGCCAACAATATTGGCGCCAATATATAAAGCTGGGGTTCCGGAAGGGTTTATTCCTTCTCTTATCTTCTCCACCGCGTATGTCACTCCGGCTTGAGCAGCAAAAAAAGCGCGTATCCTTCTTATTTTATGCTCGGCAAGCCGCGCTTCTTGAGTCATTATCAAAGTAGCTAGTAAAGCTAGTGCCAATATCACTAGCATAATACCAATAACTACTACCAGAATTATTCCTTTTTTCATTTTTGGTTTTCTTTTTCTCGTAAGCTTATATCAAAATCACTGCCTTTATGTTCAACTAAAACATGTCCTTCCCTAGCTAACCAACCTAGGCTCATCAGTATTATTTCTTTAGATTTTTCTATACCACTGCAGAGTTCTTCTAAGCTAACCTGCCCGTACTTATCTAGAAAGTTCCAAATCTCGCCGGCAACTATACCTATTTCTGTAATCATTTTTCCTTATTTAGACTTCCGCAAAAAGGACACCGCCAGAATTCAAAGAAAATAGAAGTAAAATATACTGAAGCGCAAATTTCGCATTTTCTTCTTTCGAGGCGAATCTTCCTTCTGCGGTCATTAGAAATCCTGCTATTTACAACCCACTCTAAAATAAACGCTATTACTATCGAAACACCTAATAAAGAACTTAAAAATAAGGATAATCCTATTTTCATTTATTCTACCCTTCCTTCTAAGTTTGTCCAGCAAAATTTACCATCCATATAAAAGGCAGCTTGACGAAGATATTCCTGGAAATGTAAGTTTCCGTAAGAATTAAAAGGTAACTTCTTAGGATATAGAACTAGAACTTTTCCATAAGAAGATATATAAGCTTTATAAATTACTCTTTCTTGGTTTAAATCCGAAAAAAGCTTAGCCTTATCCCAAAGATAAAAGCAATTAATTTTACTTCTAAAATTAACAACGCTGGCGGTCATTTTATCCGAAATATTAGAAAAAATAAAGTTATCTTCCCCCAAACTCTTAAGGGTTCCCGGATACCTTAGAAACAAAGGGGAAAAATAATCCTTATTAAGCTGCCCGGAAGAAAAATTAACCCCTAAAGGAAAATCAGCTTTTTTGCTTTTTAAAAATAGGTCCTTTTCTTTGACGATATCAACCCAACTATAAATTAAAGGTTTTGCTTTTACATCTATATAAACAGAAGTCGAAAAAATTAAAAGATGTAAAATTAAAGAAATTAACACTGCCTTAAGCATAAATTTTCTTTATCTTTGGTAACTAATGCTATTTATAGCAGGCTAATCGTCATAGGTAGCGGCTATACCAATTTTCTCTATGCCCAGTTTCTTGCAAACATCCCAGATTCTAACGACCGCACCTAAGCTAGCATCTCTATCGGCTTTTATAAAAATAGAATCGTACTTGCCATCTTTAATAAGGTCTTTTATCTCTTCGATAGTATAGGGTTTATCGGTAAAATATATTATATCTTCACTCGATACTACCAGAGTCAATGATAAAGCACCGATGTTTTCTGGAGACAAAATCTTGGGAAGTTTAACATTAATCCCAGGCATAACTATAAAATTAGAGGTAAGCATAAAAAAGATGAGTAGCAAAAAAATGCAATCTATTAAAGGTGCTATATCTATCTGACGTAGCCCGCTCTCTGATTTGACATTTTGTTTAAATTTCATCGGTATATCGGTTTTGTAAAAGTATCTCTATTAATTCTGTAGCCGCTCTTTCCGATTCTAAAGTTGCTAAATTTACTTTATGTACAAAATAATTATACATAATATAGGTAGGAATCGCTACGCATAAACCAGCCACTGTAGTCAAAAGAGCTTCCCAGATTCCTCCTGCTAAATCGGAAGGATTAATTACCCCTACATTCACTGCTTTTTGTTCGATAATATAGAAACATTTTACTAAACCTACTACCGTACCTAGCAAGCCTAAAAGAGGAGAAATATGAGCTATAGTACTTAAAAAATTTAGATTTCTCTCCAGTTTGGGTATCTCGTATAAAGAAGCATTTTCCATAGCTTCTTTTATGACTTCCTGCGAAGCCTCGTAATGAGAAAGGCCAGCTTTTAAAATATTAGTAGCATAAAAAGGCTTTTTTTCGCAAGTGTTGATAGCTTCGGTAATTTTATTCTTACGGACTAAATCTAATACCGACGAGATAACCGCTAAACTATTAACCCTAAGACTAAAATAAAATAATAACCTTTCTACAATAATAGTTAAAGAAAAAAAAGAGCATAAAATTATTGGCACAATTACCCATCCACTCTTCAATATCAATTCCCACATAAACCCTCCTTACTTTTGATATTTTTGCAATTCTTCCAAACGCACCTTAGCAACCTTTGCTTCTTCTACGCCTAAACTTATTATTTTTTCATAAATTTTTTTAGCATCATCAATTTTATTTGTTTTCTCATAAATTTTTGCTACCCGAAAGTAAGCACGTACTGTATTGTTGATAAATTCTGGTTCTTCTTTTTCCTGCTCAAAAGTATAGATAATTTTAAAATATTCTTCTACGGCTTGTTCCTCTAGGCCGGATTTTTCTAAACATAAACCTAAAGAAAATCTAATTTCTATCGTCTCTACTCCCTTAGTAAGGGCTGCCTTAAACAATTCGGCAGCTTGAGAATATTGCTTCATCTCTTTTAGCAAAAATCCTTTTTCCACTAAAGCTGCCGTCGATATCGGAATTGATAATTCTATAAGGTTATCATAAATATCCAAGGCTTCTTGGTTTTTTCCTTGTTGTGCTAATACCTTTGCCAAATATAATTTTCCCTTAAGGCCCAAAGGCGTATCTTTGGTCGATAATTTTTGAAAATAATTCTGTGCTTGTGCTAAATCATTAAGGCTAAAATAAAGATGTCCTAAAGAAAAGGTCGCTTCATCAATCCAAGAAGAGCTAGTTTCTTCCTTATATACTTTCTGATAATATAATTCAGCTATATCGTATCTTTTCTCTTTCTCGTATAAACCCCCTAAATATAAAGATACAGAGCTACGATATTGAGAATTAGGGTATTTATTCAAAAAATCATGCCAAATACTCTTAGCTTTATCAAATTGCGAAAGATTAAGATAGACATTGCCTATATCTATACAAACCAACTCTTCTATCTCTATATCTTTATAATCTTTTAGTATCTTTTTAAAAATATTTAGTGTTTCTTCATATTTATTCTCGTTAAAAAAACACTTACCATAAAGATAATAAACTTTAGAAATTAAATTATCTTTAGGAAATTTTGCTATGAAGTTCTCTAGCAATATCTTCGCTTCGGAATAGTCTTCTTGTGAAAAGTAACCCACGGCAAGATAATATTGGGCTTGAGGTATAAGCCTTGAAGAAGGAAAATTATTTTTAAGATTTTTCAAGGCTAAAAATGATTTTTCAAGGTCTTTATTTTTAAGTAACGACATTCCAATTTGAAATTGAATATAGTCAAGATAAATAGTATCCGGGTATTCTTGTAAAATGTTGTTATAGATATCCAAGGCTTTCTGATACTGGCCGGCTTCCTGATAAGCATCGGCGATTTGTATTTGTGAACTAACTTTTACTACCGGGTTACTGGTATATTCTAAGGTATTTTTGAATTCCTCTATCGCCTTTTTGAAATTACCGTTCTTTAGATAACACCAAGCCAATCCGTAATAAGCTTTATTAATAATATCGCTAGGCTTAGTTTTATTAGAATTATTTATAATATATTGGTAAGCATAAATAGCATCATTTAACCTGCCTATTTCATAAAGAAGATCGGCTTTTTGCAAATATACTTCAAAAATATTTAGACTATCGGGGTAATTATTTATGAGATTATCGAATATTTCTAAAGCCTGGATAAAATCTTTAGTTCTAGAGTAATATATACCTTGTGAAAATAAACGTAACTGTTTGTCTCTTATCTTATCTATATTAGCTTTAGCCTCCTGGTTTTGTTTTTGCTCTAAATAGGCAAAGCCTAAACCTTGGTAGGTAGAATCAGCAAATTCGGCATTTTGCTTGCTTTCTAAGACTTTTTGATAATTTAATATGGCCTCAGACCATCTTCCTTGGGTATAATAACTCTCCGCTAGGTAAAAATAAACTTTAGTTTTTAATTCACCTTGAGGGGAATCAGCAAGGTAATTTTTACCTAAATTAACAATTTCGGAAAATAACTTTTTCTCAAAATAAAAACTTAATAAACGGGAATAGCTATTTTGTATTACTTCTTTTTCTCGGCTTTGCTTTATAATTCTTACCAAAATTTCTTTAGCTTCATTTTCTTTGCCTGTCTCTAGGTGATTATTAGCTATAAGGTAATAAGCTTTCCATTTAAATTGAGACTGAGGATAATCATCTATTATTTTTTGAGCATATGAATATGACTCTTTAAAATTTTTTCCTTTTAAGTAGACTAAGCTCATCCAATAATAAACTTCGTCTAGCTTTTGATAATTGCCTCGTTTCCAATCAACTCTTGTTAATGTTTCTAGGGCTTGGGGGTAGTCTTTTTTTTCGTAATAGCACTTAGCTATATATAAATTAGCATCATAATATAGGTAGTTATCGGGAAAACTTTCTATAAATTTATTAAAAAGCGATAAGGAAGCGTCATAGAAGCCATCGGAAAAAGCCTTTACTGCTATGTAAAATTTTTCTTCAGTTTCTTCCAAAGAAAAAGCATAAAAAGGCGTAATCATATTTCCGATAACTAGTACCAAAACAAGGATCGCTAAATTTACTTTATTACTCAAAGACATCTTTTAATTAAGATAATAATTTTGTTTTTAAAAACCGGCCGGTATAGGAATTATCGCATAATATAACTTCTTCCGGTGCACCTTTAGCAATAAGAAAACCTCCGTTATTACCACCTTCGGGACCTAAATCTATAATATAATCAGCGCATTTTATCACATCTAGATTATGTTCGATAATTAAAACGGTGTTTTTCTTATCTACTAAACGCTTTAAAACTAAAAGAAGTTTTTTGACATCTTCGAAGTGTAAACCAGTTGTCGGTTCGTCTAAAATATAAAGGGTTCTGCCAGTGGCTTTTTTTCTTAATTGAGAAGCTAGTTTAATCCTTTGAGCTTCACCTCCAGATAAAGTAGTGGCAGATTGGCCTACTGCTATATAACCTAGGCCGACATCTTTTAAGGTTTTTAAAATATTTTTGATCCGCGGAAAATTCTCAAACAATTCATAAGCCTCATCGACATTCATCTCCAAAACATCGGTTATATTTTTACCTTTAAATTTTATTTCTAACGTCTGTTTATTAAACCTTCTTCCTCCACACACTTCACAAGCTACATAGATATCAGGAAGAAAATGCATAGCAATTTTCTTAGTCCCTTCTCCACAACAAGCCTCGCACCTTCCTCCGGATACATTAAAGCTAAAGCGAGAAGGCTTAAAACCCCGCATTTTAGCTTCGGGAAGGCTGCTAAATAATTCTCTAATATAAGTAAACACTCCGGTATAAGTAGCAGGATTAGAACGCGGCGTTCGACCGATAGGAGACTGGTCTACAATTATAACTTTATCTATGTTTTCTTTTCCTCTAATATCCTTAAATTTGCCAGTTTTTACATGCGAATCATAAAGATATTTATTCAAAGCTTTATAAAGTATATCTTCGATTAAGGTAGATTTTCCTGACCCCGATACTCCAGTAATGCAAACTAAAGTCTCAAGAGGGATCTTTACATCGATATTCTTTAAATTATGCTCGCTAGCTCCCTCTATAAATAAAAAAGGTTTTTTAGCATACTCTACTCTCGGAAACGGAATATCGATAATTTTGTCACCTCTTAAGTATTCTGCAGTTAAACTATCGGCTTTGTAGAAATTATCTTTCTGGCCGGAATAAACTACTTTGCCGCCTTTTATGCCCGCTCCGGGACCTAAATCTACTATCCAGTCGCTGGCTTGTATCATCTGTTCATCATGTTCGACTACTATCAAAGTATTACCTAGCTCTTTTAATTTTTGTAAAGTATCAATAAGGCGCGAATCATCCCGGGGATGTAAACCTATTGTGGGTTCGTCTAAAATATATACTACTCCGGATAAAGAAGAGCCGACTTGAGTTGCCAATCTTATTCTTTGGGCTTCGCCTCCAGAAAGAGTAGAGCTTAGCCGATCTAAAGAAAGATAATTTAATCCTACGTTGATGCAAAAATTAAGGCGTTTTCTTATTTCTTTAATTATATGCTTAGCAATTTTCTCTTGATACGAAGAAAGCTTAAGGTAGGAAAAAAAATTATAACAATCCTCGACACTCATAGCAATAATATCCCATATAGATTTATTATCAATACATACCGCTAATGCCTCCGGTTTAAGCCTGCGCCCCGAACAATCAGGACAAGGTAATTTTGACATATATTTTGCCATCTCTGTTTTACGGTATTCGCTATCGGTAGTATTAAATATTCTTTCCATAATTGGAATAACTCCTTCGTAAGGCTTATCCCAAATATATTTTGTTTTATCACCATAAAGAATCTTTTTCCTAATAACTTTAGATAAATTTTTAAAAGGAGTATCTAAAGAGAACCCTAATACTTTGGCTGTTTCCCGTAATAAAGCTCGATAATACATAATATAGCCGCGGCTTCCTCTACGCCAAGGGTCAATAGCACCCTCTCTTATAGTTCTGCTGGTATCAGGAACTATCAATTCTAGGTCAAACTCTAATTTTATGCCTAAACCATTACAAGAAGCACAAGCTCCATAAGGAGAATTAAAAGAGAATGCTCTCGGCTCCATATCTCTTAAGGAAATGCCGCAATAACTACAGCTGAGCTGGGTATTGAATAAGAATTCTTTCTTCATATCGACATCGTAAATTAAACATAGACCGTCGGAATACTTTAAAGCTAGCTCTACAGAATCAGCCAATCTCTTACGATACTCTGGACAAATTTTGATTCTATCTATTACGATATCGATATTATGCAATTTATATTTGGCTAATTTAATACTTTCTTCTAACTCATAAATAGCGCCGTCAACTCTTACCCTAGCAAAACCCTCCTTAAGCAATCTTTTGAACAAAGCTTCATATTCTCCTTTTTTGCCTCTTATAATAGGTGAAAGTATAAATATCTTACGATCTTTGGGGAAAGACATAACCTTTTCGATTATTTCTTGAGAGGTCTGTTTAGTTATAGGACGATTACATTTATGACAGTGCGGTATCCCAATACGAGAAAAAAGTAATCTTAAATAATCATAAACCTCTGTTTGTGTTGCAACTATAGAACGCGGCGAAGCCGTAGCTGTTCGTTGTTCTATGGCTATAGCCGGAGAAAGACCTTCGATATGTTCTAAGTCTGGCTTTTGCAATTGCTCTAAAAATTGGCGGGCATAACTAGATAGGCTTTCTACATAACGACGTTGACCTTCGGCATAAATAGTATCAAAAGCTAAGGAAGATTTACCTGAGCCAGAAAGCCCGGTAATACAAATCAGCTTATTTTTCGGTATCTCTAAACTAATATTCTTAAGATTATGCTCCTTAGCACCTTTAATTATTATATATTCGTACATAAATCTAAAAATTATCCATAGAGATAGATAGGTTGTGGTAAAAAACCACTATAATTATATCTCTAACTTCCGATTTTAAAAGGAGAAAAAATGTTTTTGAGTAAATATTGAGTGGAAAGAATAGTTAAAGCGCTGGTTTTTGGATTCGATTTTGAAGGCATATTTTCAATATTAATACTTACCTGGGCTTCTTTAGCTTTAATGATTATTTGATGGATATTATTCTTAATTTTAGGGTTGGCTTTTATGCAAACTCGAATATTAGCTAAAGATGAAGCTAAGAGTAAAGTTGCAGCAACATTGATATTTCTGGGAAAATATTTGATAGCTTCTTTTACGTTTCCCTGAAATATGATTCTTTCTTTTTTAAGCTTAGATAAATCAATTTTTTTCTTTTTTAAGTAACTTGCTCCCATCAAACCTCGCGGCGGTTTCGAAGTTATCAAAGATATCATCTTAATTGAGCCTAAACTTAATGCCCCTATGCCATCAACTCCGCAGATAGCTCCGGAAGGAATATATATTTTTATTTTTTCTCTGTTAGCCTTTTTTAAAATGTCTAAATTATTTATGAGTGCACCCACGCTAAGTATTACTGCGTCTTTTTTATAAATTAATATCTTCTTAAGTATTATTTGCGCTGCTTCCACGGAAGCTGTTTCTATAACTAAATCCACCTTTTTAATTAAAGTATCTATATCGTAAATTTTAGCTGGTTTTCGAAGTTGACGTTGTAATTTGCTTATTGTTAAGGGATCGCGGTCACATAAAGCATAGACTAAAGCTTCCTCTTTTAACCTTTTATCGATAAAAAGAGAAACTCCTTTACCGATCGCGCCACAACCTATTATGCCTATTTTTATTCGTTTATTCTTTAACATTTAAAAGAATATTGTCTATCAGACGTGTTTTACCAATATAAACCGCTAAGGCTACAACTATCTTTCCTTTTATATTTTCTAACGGTTTAAGCGTATCAGCGTCTCTAATTGCTAAATAATCTATTTTAGCTGTCTTATTTTTGATTATTATTTTTCGCATTTCTTTTACTATTTGCCGAGGGTTTCTCTGCCCTCCAACAATTAACTCTTTAGCTTTAAATAAGGCTTGGTAAAGAGAAGCGCTCTCTTCTCTTTCCTGTCTGCTTAGATAGCTATTACGAGAACTCATTGCTAAATAGTTTTCATCTCTAACTATAGGTAAAATTTTTATTTTAATCGGAAAATTTAAATCGTAAACTAACTTTTTTACTATTAAAGCCTGTTGATAATCTTTTTGGCCAAAATAAGCGATATCGGGATTAACGATATTGAATAATTTTACCAATACCGTACATACACCTTGAAAGTGAGTTGGGCGCGATTCGCCACATAAAGTTTTGCTCAAAACTGTCTCTTGCACATAGGTAGAGAAATCTTTCGGATAAAAGTTTTTTTCGGAAGGATAAAATAATAAATCTACGCCTTCCTGTTTTAATAATTTTTCATCTCTTTTAAAATTCCGGGGGTAACATGATAAATCTTCCTTAGGAGCAAATTGAATCGGATTCACAAAAATGCTAACCGCTACAAAACTACAATCTTTTTTAGCCTCTTTAACTAAAGAGATATGCCCTTGATGTAAAGCACCCATAGTTGGAACAAAACCAATCAATTTTCCTTTACTTTTAGTTCTAAGCGAAAATTTTTGGGCTTTATCAATATCTCTCTCAATTCTCATAAGAAGATTTAATTTCATTTATAATCCCCATTACCTCTGGCTCAATCTCTAAAAGAGGTTTCATAACGAAATCTCTTCTAAGCATACGCGGATGCGGAACCGTGAGCTCTAAACTATTTATAATCTGTTTACCATAAAGAAGAATATCTAAATCAATGGTGCGTGGGGCATTTTTATAGCTGCGTACTCTTTTTAACTTTAGCTCAATATCTTGCAATACTCTTAATAACTCCTGGGCGGTAAGGCGGGTTTTTATCTTAACTACTCCGTTTAAATACTCTGGGCCTATTGATTCTTGAGGTTCTGTCCGATACAGAGCAGAAACTTTTACTACTTCTATCTCCTTAATCGTCCGTAAAAATCCTATAGCTTTCTCGATATTCTCCTCTCTATTCCCTAAATTAGAACCAATAGCTATAAAAACCGCTTCCATCTACTACTATAGAATTTATAAAAAGATTTGAGCGAAAAATTATCTTTCTAAAGGAATGTCTTTTGGCATCTCCATGCGAGGAACCTTTTTATCCCATAAATATTTATTAGGATGGGAAAAGGGATTCATGGTAATTCTAATCATAACGGTATTGATCAGAAGTAAAAGCAAAGCACCGATAATCATTAGCGATACTATCTGCCAAAATAATTTCCAACTCATATTACCTCCTTATCTTAAGCTTATTATAACATATAAATAAAGTTATTCTATGAAACTTGGATAAAGCTATCACTTTCTAAAAAATATTATTTTTAACTTTGGTTTTATTAATTCAAAACTACTCGGAGTATCTATTAGTTATCGGCATACGCCTATCTTTACCGAAAGCACGTGTCGTAATTTTTATTCCTACCGGTGATTGACGACGCTTATACTCATTAGAGTCTACCATCCTAATAACTTTTCTAACTAAGTCTTTTTTGAAACCTAACTTAACTATTTTTTCCAAAGAATAATTATCTTCTACATAAAGTTTAAGTATGGGGTCTAATAGACTGTAAGAGGGCAAGGTATCGGTGTCTTTTTGATTATATTTTAATTCCGCCGAAGGTGGTCTTTTTATCACCGAATAAGGTATGACCATTTTAGCTCTAATTTTATTTATATAGTTAGCCAATCGGTAAGTAAGAGTTTTAGTGACATCTTTTAAAACTCCGAATCCGCCTACCATATCCCCGTAAAGAGTACAATAACCGCAAGAAACTTCACTCTTGTTACCGAATTTCAGCACTAAATAACCGAACTTATTAGAAAAAGCCATAAGGATATTACCTCTTATTCTGGCCTGAAGATTTTCTTCGGTTTTATCACTTTTCTTATCTTTAAAATAAGTGCGAAAATCTTCAAGATAGAACTTTAAGATATTATCTATCCTCACTACCGTGTATTTTATTCCTAAATTTTTGCATATCTGTTTGGCATCCCTGAAAGTACCGCTAGAAGTGTAACGAGATGGCATAATCAAACCTAAAACATTTTTATTACCTAAAACCATGGCTGCCAAAGAAACAACTACTGCCGAATCAATGCCGCCGCTCACCCCCACTACTACTTTTTCAAAGCCATTTTTCTTAACGTAGTCATTAAGTCCTAGGCTTAAAGCAGAAAATACTTCTTGTTCTTCATCGACTATAATTTTTTGAGACGGATATGCCTTATTTTTATCGAAATCAAAAACAAGTAAGTCTTCAGAAAATCTTTTAGCATAAGCTATTACTTTACCTTTAGGCGAAACAATTTTGCTCGTCCCGTCAAAAATCATCTCATCTTGGCCACCTACCAAATTGCAATAAAAAATATAACTGCCAAGCTGTTTGGCAGCATTGGCTAATACTTCTTCCCGTTGATATATCTTACCTAAATGAAAAGGTGAAGCCGAAATATTAATAGCGAAATCCGGTTTAGCCTTTTGGGCAAACTTGATAAAAGATTTACTCCAAATATCTTCGCAAATGCTCAATATGAATTTATATTGACCGAGATTGAACAAAAAAATGCTATAGCCGGAAGTAAAATATCTTTTTTCATCAAAAACTCCGTAGTTAGGCAGAATCAATTTATGGTAAACATTACGAATTCTACCATCTTGCATAACAGCACAAGAGTTATAAATATCGTTTTTTTCTCTATCGATAAATCCGACTAACGTTATTATTCCTTTAGTATTTTTCTTAATAAGATTTAGAAAATACTTATTTTTAGCGATGAAATCTCTTTTGAGCAAAAGATCTTCCGGTGGGTATCCTGATAAAGCTAGCTCCGGAAAAACAATCAAATCTACTCCACGACTTTTTGCCTTTCTAATATAGGAGATAATTTTTAAATAATTTCCTTTAATATCGCCTACTATTGGATTAATTTGAGCTAAAGCAATCTTGACCATAATATGGCATTATACTTTTTTTTGTCTAAGATTCAAGAACTCCTCTTAAATCTAAAAAATAAAATTATACTTACTATTACAGTAATAATGGATACAATTTGGGATGTAGAAAACATAAAAACTTCTCCACGAGGATCCCCTCTCAAAAATTCTATTAAAAATCTAAATATACCGTAAATAAAAAGATAACTTACCAGAATTTGGCCATTAAATTTCTTATGCTTACTAATAACTAAAAGCAAAAAGAAAATCAAAAAAAGCGCAAAAGCAGAAATTAGCTGAGTCGGTATAACTTTTACCCCTAACCCTCCAGCCGGAGAACCCGCAGGAAACAATAAGGCATAAAAAGCTTCGGAAGGCTTACCATAACAACAACCATAAAAAAAGCAGCCTAGACGGCCTAAAGAATGGCCTAGAGGGATGCCAACAGCGAAAATGTCAGCTAGTTTAAAAAAATCAATTTTTTTTCGGCGAGCAATAATTATGGCTGAAGCTACACCGCCAATTATCCCTCCATAGAATACAAATCCACTACGGCTAAAAATAGCTCCTAATGGGTTCTCAAGAAAAATTTCCCACTCTACAAAAAGATAAAGAATTCTGGCTCCGATAAAAGCAAAAATTAAGGTCCAAAAGAAGATATCCGAAAAAATATTTAGGTCTATAGCATTATTTTTGGCCTGCTTTCTACAAACTAAATAAGCAGATAGAACTCCTAGGAATACAAAAAAACCGTAAGTGTAAATAGTTATCGGTCCTAATTGGAAAAGTACGGGATGCATTATCGATCCTCCACAATAATATTTACCGGGCCATCAAGCTCTAATTTAATATCCATATGTTCGCCAAATGCTCCGGCTTTAACCGTTAAACCCTGATATGATAATTCGGCTATAAAACTATCAAATAAATCTTTAGCTAATAAAGCTGGCAGGGAATTTTCGAAAGACGGCCTATTACCTTTTTTGCAGTTAGCGGATAAAGTGAAGTTGGGCACGCAAAGAAGCTTAAGGCCGGTATCTTTTAGAGAATAATTTAATTTTCCCTGTTCATCTTCGAATATTCTCAGGTTAACAATCTTTTTAACCATATTTTTTAAAATACCTGTATTATCATTTTTCTCAAAAGCTATAAATAAGACTGCTCCTTTAGCGATAGAAGAAAAAATCTCCCCTTTAACCAATACTTGAGCGTTATTTACTCTAGTTAAAATTCCCTTCATAATGGTATCCCTGGTAGGTATTTCTCTTTTTAAGTTCTTCCGATATCAAACTTAAAACTCTCTGTTTATTTTGGGTCCATAAGGGACCGATAAGTTCTGATGCTGCTGCAGTAGAAACTAAACGTAATATTACTAGCCAAGGAGGTAATATTTCTAAAAAATCACAAATAATTTTCACATATTCTTCCTCTTGCAAAAGCTTAATTTTGCCATTATTATACATTTGTTCTAAAGAAGTATTTTTTAGAACCTGAAGAATATGAAATTTTATTCCTTGAATGTCTAAACGCGATATCCGCTGCGCATCTTCTATCATCTCTTTATAGGTAACTCCCGGCAAGCCTAATATCAAATGTATACCGGTATCTATCTTATACTTTCTAGTTAAATCCAATGCTTTTAGAAAATCCTCATAAGTATGGTGACGATTTATCAAAGCTAAGATATTGTTATAAGTAGTCTGTAAACCGTATTCCAGCCATACCAGATACTTTTTTTTATAACTATCGATAAGCTTTATTTTATCTTCATCTATGCAATCCGGCCGAGTAGAGATGAATAAACCTACTATTTCGGGGAATTTTTTAATAACGTCGTATTTATTATGTAAATTGTCTAAGTCCGAATAAGTATTGGTAAAAGCTTGGAAGTAAGCGATATACTTATTAACTCCTAAGCGTTTTCGGTAAAAATTAATGGAATTAGATATCTGCTCTTCTAGGCTTATCTTGGGCATAAAGCTAAAATGGCTAAAAGCTTTGTTGTTACAAAAGATACACCCTCGGGAATCTAACGTTCCGTCTAAATTAGGACAAGAGAATCCAGCATCCAAACTTATACGGTGTACCCGATGGCCAAATTGTTTTTTTAAATAATCATTAAAAGAGTAAAATGGTTGCTTCATGTTGTGCTAAAGTAAAACTTTTCTGACTTTAAATCCGGGGATTTCTAATCACCCAGAATGGCCCTGTTAGGCTTACGTGGAATTAAGATTTATTATTCCTTTTGCTAAAAATACAACCGCAATAGTTTTGGCGATAAAGCCCCATTTGCTTGGAAGCTTTAATTGCCTCTATAAATCCGGATTGTTTTTTAAAGTCTTCTGCCAAAAACTTTTTGCCTCCGATTAAAGAACCAATCTGATTAATAGCTAAACTATCTTTATGCGGACTTATAGTTAGAGTAGTAGTAAAAAAATCAAAATTTTCCTTCAAAACTAATTCGTATGTTTTTCGAAGGCGTATCTCAAAGCATAACTGACATCTTTTACCACCTTCGGCATCATTCTCATACCCTTTAATAAAGTCAAACCATTCTTTGCTATCATAGTTACTATCGATAAGCGGTAGTTTAAAAGTATCGGAAACTAACACTAAGTTGGCTTTACGCTTTAAATATTCTTCCTCGGGATGAATATTAGGATTATAAAAAACCCCGCTTACTTTAAATCCTCTTTTTTTCAACCTCTCAATACAGGTAATTGCGCAAGTAGCACAACAGATATGAAGCAGAACTTTTTTGAAGCTTTTTTGACTCTGTTGCATAAATATTTTAAATATTAGGAAGCTTCTTGCAGTTCACAATTCAAAATAATCTTTGATAGTAATAAATCTGACCTTTTCCAAAATACTAGGTAAGTTCTTTTTAAGAAAATCTATGGTATTTTTCCTGGGGTGTGCTATTACTATTATTTTTCCTTGGGCTTGAGCTTTTTTGATGAGTTCCTCCATACGTTTTCCGATATCAGTCAAATTATCGGAATAATCAAGAAAACCTTCGTTATATCCGCTAATCAAACCTAATTTTTGTGCTTGTTCATAAGCTACTGATTTTGAAGAAGTACGACTATCAACAAAAATCAAACCGTATTTTTTTATTTCTTCCAAAACTAACTGCATTAATTCTAAGCTTTCCGTTGCTTGTGAGCCCATGTGGTTATTAACGCCTATGGCTATTCTTATAGAATTAAGATAATTTCTTAATAAAATCTTTATTTCTCTTTTGCTTAAATCACTACTGATAAACTTATATCCTAATTTATAATCTTTTTCTTTAGATTCCATCGGTAAATGGACAAAAACCGAAAAATCACAACGATAAGCTATATGAGCTATGTTTTTGGAAAATTTAAGATTGGGCAAGATAGAAATAGTAAGCGGAATCCCTAAAGAATAAACTTCTCTTAAGTCATACAAGCTTTCGCCGAAATCATCAAAAATCAATGCTATGGCAGGCTTATCAACTATCTTCTGTTTATTGCCGAAAGGTAAAATCGATTGATATCCGCTATCTTTCTGATTTAAAATTTTATAGAAAATTATCGGCGTCAATATTAAAACTACCAGAAGTATTATCTTTAAACTTTTATGCATTTAATACCTCAGAAAATTTCTTATAAGCTTGCTTGGGATTAAGATCTTTCATTATCGCGCTACCAATACAAATGTAATCTACTCCCGAATTTTTTACTGCTATTAAATTATCGGTCTTTATGCCACCATCGATACCTACTATCTTGTGAGGATATTTATCTTTAAACTCTTTTATTTTATCTAAAACTTCGGGTATAAATTCTGCTCCGTAAAAGCCGGGGTTTACCGACATAAAAAGAAAAGTATCAACTTTATCAATAAAAACTTTAAGTTTATCTATACTAGTAGAAGGATTTACCGCTATTCCAGCTTTTAAACCAACTTTTTGTATTTCCGAAATTATTTTTTCGTGATCAGCATTAATCTCAAAATGGAAAATAATTTTCTCTGTTCCTAATTCTTGGAAAGATTTAACCCACAAAAGAGGGTCATCAACCATAAGATGAGCTTCGGATTTTAGGGGCAACTTTAATCTCTTAAGGTCTTTAACAGTAACGCTTTTAGAAGGAACAAAACTACCATCCATAATATCAATCTGTATATAATCAGTAAAATCAGAACATAATTTTATCATTTTAACAAGTTCTTCTTTTTTATCGCTAAGCAATGCCGGGACTATCATTTTTTAAAATATTTTTATTATTTTAAAATCAAAGATATCTATATTATATATCTTTCTTAATTTTCTAAAATAGCTATTTATTTTACCAGTAAATCTATAAAAGAGTAAAAAATAAATGTCTGCTATCTCAATTAAATCCTTCTATTTATATTTCTGCAGCATCGATATTTCTATTGTCAAAAAGCCAAGGTTCCTTCAAATATTTCTTGTAAATGCATAAATGGTCATTTTTCCAGTGGGTACGCAATATCTCCTTAACCGGTACGCAATCAAACTCTTCTCCAGCTAAAGTTTTTCTTAAACCAAATCTATTGTTATAAATACTGCAATAAAAACCGCCCTTTTTACTTTTCTTCAAAAATACACAAGGATCATCGTAAGCACCGCAACAACTGCCGCATCTTATGCATAAAGATTCCCATTGGCGCTCTTTTTCTTCTAAATAATCTTGATAACCTTTTTTGTCTGTTAAAGGCATAATATCGCTACTGTGTCTAAAACAATTAGCCCCGCTAATAATCTTAACGGGGCTAAAAATGAAAAATAATTTACTTAAATAGAGTGTATGTAATTATTAGGCCAGAAAAAACTATTGAAACCATAGACATTAGCTTTATCAGTATATTTAGAGACGGCCCGGCAGTATCTTTAAAGGGGTCTCCTACCGTATCTCCGACTACCGCAGCTTTATGGCTATTAGAGCCTTTTCCTCCGAAATTACCTTCTTCGATGTATTTCTTAGCATTATCCCAAGCTCCGCCGGAATTAGCCATCATAATTGCTAATACGAATCCCGAGGCCAAAGCCCCTGTCAAAAGTCCAATCTCTCCTCTTACGCCCAATAATATACCGCTTAAAATCGGCGTTATCACAGCTAATAAGGAAGGGAGTATCATTTGTTTCTGGGCAGATTTAGTAGTTAAAGCTACGCATTTAGAATAATCAGCTTTCCCTTTACCTTCTAGCAATCCTTTAATATCTCTAAATTGTCTTCTTACTTCTTCAATAATCGAACCGGCACAACGGCCTACTGCTCTTAAAGACAAAGCGCAAAAAATAAAAGGCATCATTGCTCCGATAAAAACTCCTACTATTACATTAGGCTCAAGAAGGCTAAGATTAAGATTTATTGCTACCCCTAAACGAGAAGATTCGTACACTATATGGTCCTTATAAGCTACTATTAAGGCTAAGGCAGTCAAAGCTGCTGAGCCAATTGCAAATCCTTTACCAGTAGCTGCAGTAGTATTACCTAAAGAATCTAGTTGGTCTGTTCTTTTTCTTACTTCTGCGGGTAACTTAGCCATTTCGGCTATTCCTCCGGCATTATCAGCTATCGGCCCGTAAGCATCAGTAGCCAAAGTAATACCTAAAGTAGAAAGCATGCCTACGGCAGAAATACCTACTCCATAAAGACCCATGCCAAAATCTTTAAAACCTCCGCTAATACCAAAACTGCCCAATATCGCTAATCCTACGGTAATCACCGCTCCCACCGGAGAAAGCATGCCTAAAGAAATTCCTTCGATAATTAAAGTTGCCGGCCCGGTTTTAGAAGAGTTAGCTAAAAGCCGTGTCGGCCGATATCCAGAAGAAGTAAAAAACTCGGTAAACTGGCCTATTAATACTCCGGTAACAAGGCCGATTACTACCGAACCAAAAACTCCTAAGTAATTTTTGCCTAAAACAAACCAGACTATTAAAAAAGAAAATATAATTACCAAACCGGAAGCTACCCATATGCCTTTTCTCAAAGCTTTAAGCAATACTCTTTGAGTAGCATTCTCTTCGGTTCGCACAAAGAAGAATCCTAATAACGATGCTATCACGCCGCAAACAGCCATAAGCAGAGGTGTAATGACTCCCTTTAATCCTAAGCCGGCTGCAGCTGCTAAAGCCATAGTAGCTACTATCGAATCAACATAAGATTCATAAAGGTCTGCCCCCATACCAGCCACATCACCTACATTATCGCCAACCTGATCGGCTATAACTGCGGGATTACGCGGATCATCTTCGGGAATTCCGGCTTCCACTTTACCGACTAAATCTGCGCCTACGTCAGCAGCTTTGGTATATATTCCTCCGCCTAAACGGGCAAAGAGGGCGTAGCTAGAAGCACCCATTCCAAAACAAAGCATTGTGGAAGTAATAGCGGTAAGCAAATCTTCTCCGTGAGGCAAAGGATTATTAGAATAATACCAATTTAAGATAATAAACCATAAAGACATCTCTAATAAGCCTAGACCTACTACCATAAGGCCCATTACGGTACCACCACTAAAAGCTACTCGTAAGCCTTTATTTAAACTCTGCTGAGCAGCATAGGTAGTACGGGCATTAGATCTAGTGGCCACAAACATTCCAACCCAACCGCAAAAACCGGAAAAAAGTCCTCCGGTAAGAAAAGCAAAAGGAACAAATATCACCAAAAATCCTTTTAAAGCCATAACCAAAAGTATGCTAAAAACAACCACAAAGAATATTAATACTATCTTATACTGCTGCTTTAAGTATCCTTGTGCCCCCTCAGAAATATAGCGTGATAAAGTTATCATCTCTTCACTACCCTGCGGTTGCTTAAATAACCATTTTGTTAAGTAAAAACAAAAAAATATTGTTATTAATGACCCTGCAAAAACAAATAATATTGACTCCATAAATAAACCCCTTTCGCTACTATCTCTTTAAAATAGCTTCTCTTCTTTCGCCTACCGAAATCATTCCTATCTTGCTCTTTAAATAACTTTCGATGAATTTTATATAAACTTTAGCTTCTTTCGGCAACTGAGAAAAACTACGGATACCATTTATGTTATTTTTCCACCCCTTAAACTCTTTATACACCGGTATAATTCCTTCTAAAGAAAAAGGGAATTCTTTCAGCAACCGATTCTTATGTTTATATCCGATACAGACCTTTATTTTTTTCAATCCTCCTAAAACATCTAGCTTAGTAATTACTAACTCATTAACCTTATTCAAAATAATAGCTCTTTTTAACAATACTAAATCAAGCCAACCGCAACGACGGGGACGACCCGTTGTTGCTCCAAATTCAACGCCTTTATTTCTAAAATAATCAAGAAAAGCTCCTTTTAGCTCGGTGGGAAAAGGACCTTCTCCTACTCTGGTAGTATAAGCTTTTGCTACCCCGATAACTTTTTTTATCGGGATAAAAGAAAGGCCGGAGCCTAAGATGGCATTACCCGAAATAACCGAAGAAGAAGTTACAAAAGGGTAAGTTCCAAAATCAATATCAAGAAAAGTACCTTGGGCTCCTTCGAATAAAAATCTTCGGTTACGCTCTTTAAAGAGGTTATCTACCAAATCACTTACATAAGGCTTTAACTCTTTGGCAAATATTTTATACTCATTATAAATTTCTTTAAAAGAAAGTTTTTTTAAACCGTAAACTTTGCGAAAAAGAGAATTCTTAATAATTAAATTATTATATAGCTTCGCCGAAAATTCCTTATTATCTATAAGGTCACCTATTCTTACTCCGCACCGCGAGACTTTATCGGCATAACAGGGTCCTATTCCCCGTTTAGTAGTGCCAATCTTTTGATTTTCAACTTTTTCACGTAAAAAATCTATAGTGCGATGATAAGGCATAATCAAATGGCAGTAAGGAGAAATTCTAAGATTTTTAGGGCTGACTTTTACGCCCTGCTTTTTTAAATAGTTTATCTCTTCAATCAAAACTTTAGGATCAATAACTACTCCGTTACCGATGACACAAATCTTATTCTCTCGTAAAATACCCGAAGGAATAAGATGAAAAATAAACTTTTTACCGTTTACTACTACGGTATGCCCGGCATTATTACCTCCCTGAAAACGAACAATTACATCGCTATGACGGCAAAGATAATCTATAACCTTGCCTTTGCCTTCATCGCCCCATTGTAGTCCTACAACTATTTTATTCATCAATTATAAAAATATTTTAGCTTATTTTTATACTAACGGTTGCATCGTAAATATTTTTTTAGCAATATCTGGATAATCAGCTACGAACTTTAGCTCCTCTTCCACTAAAGGCTTCTGGTTATGCACGTTGGCATACCTTACTAATTCTAATATTTTCTTAGCTTCAGCTTCATCTTTAAACTCTACTGCTAATCGTTCATAGACATTATAAAATCCCTTTATTCCGGAATATTCTCCTACCGTTATATTACGACCAGTTTCGATTATTTCTGGCTCTCCTCGGCCTAACTCTTCATAATCGTACAACTCGTAATTTTTCCCGTCTTTTAAAGCTCCGTCGGCATGAATACCGGATTCATGGGCAAAGGCATTAGCCCCTACTCCCGGATGGTTTATCGGTATCGGTATGCCAAAAGCATAAGATACGTATTTGCACATTTTCCAAGACTTCTTTAAATCTATTTCTCCACCCAGCTCATACTTCTGCATAGCACTGCCGAATTTTATAGCTAAGAGAGTACTTATTAAGTCGGCATTACCAGCTCGCTCTCCCACCCCATTGATACAAGTATTAATATAAGCGTCTAAACCAGCATCTACGGCAGCCTTAGCTCCGGAAATAGAATTAGCTACTACTAATCCTAAATCGTTGTGACAATGTATTTCTACAGGAATTTTAACTTTATTTAAAATTGCCGATATTCTTTCATAGATTGAAAAGGGGGTGTCAAAACCCAAAGTATCGCAATAACGCAGACGACTGACGCCGGCTTCTTTAGCAGCCTGAGCAAATTCGATTAAATACTCCAATCTAGACCTGGAGGCATCTTCGGCATTAACACCGATTTCTTTTATTCCTAAACCTTTAGCTGTCTTGACTGCCTCAACCATACTATTAATAATATCAGCGTAATCTAATTTACCTTTGAATTTGTGTTTGATCATCTGATCGGAGGTAGATATAGAAAGGTTTAAATACTCTAAATGGGGCACATTTTTGAAAGCTAATTCTACATCCGATTTAATAGCTCTTATCCAGCCGGAAAGGCGTAATCTTTTTATTGCTTTGATATTAGTCAGCTCTATATTAGCATTAAGATAGTTTGTTTCATGATTGGTAGTGGGAAAACCGAACTCGCTTTGAAAAATTCCCAACTTATCCAGAAAAATATTAATCATAGTTTTCTGTAATTTTGATAAACATATCCGTGAAGTCTGGACACCATCACGATTAGTAACATCAATTATATATATTTTCCCCATTACCATTCCTCCTTAAAAATTAAGAATATTTTGCCTTTACTTTTATAAACTTACTGCCTTTAAAGAAATTATATTAGGATTAGCTTTTATCAAATCGGATATTTTATCATTTAAGGAGCTATCGAGATTAAGTATGGTAAGCGCGCTTTTTCCGGAAACTTGGCGGCCTAGGCTCATACCAGCTATATTTACCTTATTCTCACCTAAGGTGGTACCGAGAAAACCAATGACTCCCGGTTTGTCTTGATTATTTACAACTAACATGTATTTGGAAGGAGCCACTTCCAAATAAACGTCGTCTAATTTAACGAAACGAGCATCTTTATTAGCAAAAAGTGTCCCTTCTAAAGAGCGTTCCTGCTTATCCGTTATAACTTTAACTCTTATAGAATTTACGTATTCTTCTTCCTCTCTTATTTTTATCTGTTCAACCTTAACTCCTCTTACCTTTGCTATCTCCAAAGCATTTATATAATTTATGTCCTTGTCTAACTGCTTAGCAAAAAAGCCTTTGACTAAAGCTGCTCCTAAAAAATCGATATTATAAGAAGCTATTTCTCCTAAATACGATATCTTTATCTCTTTGGCGCCTCCTTCAACAAGTTGAGAAATAAATTTACCCATTTGCTCAGCTAATCTGAAATAAGGTTCGATGGTCTTATAAGTTTCGGCATCGAGTTGAATATAATTAATAGCGTTCTTTATGGCTTTGCCTAAAAGGACATCTTTTATGCAATAAGCAACTTGAATCGCAACTTGTAACTGCGCTTCGTCGGTAGAAGCCCCAAGGTGAGGAGTAAGAATTATATTGTTTAACTCTAATAACTTCGAGTTAAGAGGCGGTTCTTCGACAAAAACATCTAAAGCTGCTCCGGCTATCTTTTTATCTTTCAAAGCTTTATATAAAGCCTCTTCATCTATTATTCCCCCGCGAGCACAATTAATAATAAAAGTATTAGGTTTCATCTTAGCAAATTCTTTATCGGAAATTAATTTCTCGGTCTCTTCGGTAAGTGGGGTATGTATAGTAATAAAGTCGGACTTTTTTATTAAATCATCGAGTTCGACTTTGATTATGCCTAGTTTCTCGGCCAGATCAAGAGTTATAAAAGGATCATAGGCTACAACTTCCATACCAAAGGCTAAGGCTCGCTTAGCGACTTCTTTACCAATCCGGCCTAATCCGACAATCCCGAGAGTCTTAGAGTTTAATTCTACTCCTTTAAATTTTGACCGCTCCCAGGCTTTATTCTTTAATGACATATGGGCTAATGGTATGTTTCTAGCTACTGATAACATTAAGGCAAAAGCGTGCTCACAGGTAGATATCGTATTCCCGCCCGGAGCATTCATAACTATTATTCCTTTTTTGCTGGCAGCTTCAACATCGACATTATCAACACCAACCCCCGCCCTTCCAATAACCTTTAAATTATGTCCGTGTTCTATAATATCAGCCGTGAGTTTAGTACTGCTTCTTACTAAAATACCGTGATATTCACCTATTATTTTCTTAAGATCATCTTTAGGTAAATCATATTTGCAATCGACCTTAAAGCCGCTGCTTTCTAAAATTTGAATACCTTCTTTTGATAACTTATCCGATACTAATACTTTAATCATAGAAAACCTCCTCTAAACGCGAAAGCGAAGCTCCTACCTTAAATTTATAGCCTAAATCTTTAAAAGCCTTTTCTAAGAGAGAAAAACACATTATTAAATCCTGCTCGTTAATCCAACCCATATGAGCAATTCTAAATATCTTATCCTTTATATCTCCCTGTCCGGCAGCAATGCTTAAGCCGTAATCCTTCCTTAGTTTCTTTACTAAATCCGAAGCTTTTACTCCTTGCGGAGAAAAAGCGGCTGTAACAGAGGCTGACGGACTTTTAGAGTAAATCTCTAAGCCCAAAGCACGTAAACCTTCCTGGGCAGCATAAGCCATTTTTTCAAACTTACTCCACCTAGTATTTAAACCTTCTGCATTTATAGCATCTACTGCATCTTTTAAGGCTACTACTAGAGAAACAGCCGGAGTAAAAGGAGTGTCATTCTCACCATAGCTTTTTAAAGCTTTTTTTAAATCAAAGTAGAATTTAGGTAAATCTGAATTTTTTAATGCCTCTTGAGCTTTATTGTTTAAGCTGATAAAAGAAAGTCCCGGAGGTAACATTAACCCCTTCTGTGAGCTGCTCACTACTACATCTACCCCCCATTCGTCGCTAAGAAGCTTATCTTGCCCTAGCCCGCTAATAGCATCTACTAATAGCAGTACTCCTTTCTGTTTAGTTACTTTGGCTATCTCTTTAATATCAAAAACCGTAGCGGTAGAAGTTTCGCAAAGCGTAGTGAGAACTCCTTTGATATTATTATCTTTTTCTAAGATAGCATTCAGCTCTTTAAGCGAAGGGGAAGTACCCCATTGAGTATTCATCTCTATAACTTCTAAAGAAAAACTTTTAGCTATATTTGTCCAGCGTTCACCAAATTTACCGCCGCAAGTGGAAATTACTTTATTGCCGCGAGAGAAAAGATTAGCTACAGCTGCTTCCATTGCCCCTGTACCTGAAGAAGCCAAAATTAAAACCGGATTTTCAGTACAAAATATCTTTTTTAGTCCGTTATGGACATCTTTTAGAATCTCTTGGAATTCGCTGGTGCGATGATGCATTATCTCACGCGAAAGACTTTCTCTTACAAAAGATGGTACTGGTGAAGGCCCTGGAGTCATTAAAAATTTGCGTTTCATATCTTGCTCCTTTTTCCTTTAAATAATTATTTATTTATTTTTTGCCTTTTTCTTTAGCGTCAGCATGACCGACTACTTCATCAACTATACCGTATTCTCTAGCTTCTTGAGAACTCATAAAAAAGTCTCTATCGGTATCTTCTTTTACCTTATCTATGGATTTGCCGGTATGAAAAGAAAGAATCTCATTAACTTTATTTCTTAATCTTAAAATTTCTTTGGTTTGTATAGAAATATCTTCGGCAGTACCCTGGACACCTCCCCAAGGTTGGTGGATCATAATCCGTGAATTAGGCAAACTGAACCTTTTGCCTTTGGTTCCGGCGCAGAGAAGTAAAGCTCCCAAGGAAGCAGCTTGTCCTACGCAATAAGTAGCAACGTCACATTTTACGAACTGCATAGTATCATATATAGCTAAACCGGAAGTAATTGCTCCGCCAGGAGTATTGATATAGATATTAATATCTTTATTGATATCTTCCATTTGAAGGAATAGCATTTGAGCAATAACAACATTAGCTATATTGTCATCGATAGGAGTACCGATAAAAACAATTCTATCTTTAAGCAGACGTGAATAGATATCATAAGCACGCTCAACTCGTCCGGTCTGCTCAATAACCATCGGAACATACATTTGATTCTTCATCGTTTTTACCTCCTCTTTTATTTCAGAGTTATGAATATTCTGCTTGGCTTAAGATAAAACCCAAAACAACATCGATGAAATTATCTTTTATTTCAATAGATTCATTTTTAGCAATTGCTTCCAGAATATAAAATAATTTCATCTCATCAGACGCTAACGGTTTTAACCTCTCTTCTATAACGCTCTTATGCTTATCGATATCCTCCTGGGAAACTCCTCTGAGACGAAGATTATAAATTTCTCTTTCTAGCAACTCTTTATGGTATCTTTCTACTTCGCTTTGAGGTAAATCTACCTGGAATGTTTTTAAAAGTTTTTCTCTAATTTGCTTATCTATTTCTTGGCGCCGCGTTTTTAGCTTTTCAACTAATAGTTGAATTCTAATCGCTTCACGAAAAGACGAGATATCGGAATAAGAAGCCCATTTGGCTAATTCTTCATCGGTCAAATCCTTATTGACAGTTTTTTTAAACTGCTCTTTAAGGTTAGTTATAACTTTCTCTATCTCTACTTCTTCTACACTAGCCTTTTTATCTTTTATCTTTATTCTTTTATATAAATCTTCTTTAACCTCAATTTCGGGTTTAACTTCGAAATTTACGAAGAAAGTTAAAGTCTCGTTATTAAGCTCTACATCGTGTATTTGCGGTAAACCGGCTGCGGTTATCTTGTTATCGTCTAAGGCTTTTTGATAAAAAAGTGGTAACACCTTTCTGAATAATTCTTCTTTTAAGATATTACCGTGATATTTCTCCAATATCTCTAAAGGAGCGGTACCGGCTCTAAAGCCAGGGGTCTTAAGCTCTTTGGATTTTTGCTGGTATACCTGGGTTTTTTCATTTAAGAATTCTTGGCCGCTTACTTCAATTTTTATTTTACGTTTTAATTTATCTATTTTTTCTATCTCTACTTTCATTGTTTTATTCTGCCTCCGTTACATCCTAAAATCTTTACCTAAATAAACTTCTCTGGCCTTATCATGATCTATTAACTCTTGGGCCGTACCGGAAATTAATATCTTGCCTTCAGAAATCAAGTAAGCTCTGTCGGTTATCGATAAAGTTTCTCGTACATTATGATCAGTTACCAATATGCCTATACCTTTATTCTTAAGCTCTCCTATGATCATTTGGGCTTCTTTTACTACTATCGGGTCTATTCCGGAAAATGGTTCGTCTAAAAGAAGAAAAGAAGGGTTAGTAACTAAAGCCCGAGTAATTTCTAAACGCCGCGTTTCTCCACCACTTAAAGTATAAGCTTTATTCTTACGTAAATGCGAGATACTTAACTCACTTAAAAGTTCATCCATTTTGTTTAAACGTTCTATTTTAGTTAAAGGTAGGGTTTCTAAAATAGCCATGATATTTTCTTCAACGGTAAGTTTACGAAATACCGATGGTTCCTGCGATAAATATCCAATACCGTATTTAGCACGTAAATGTATCGGCATATAGGTGATATTTTGATTATCGAATAATATCTTACCTTGGTCAGGAGAAATTATCCCTACTACCATATAAAAAGTAGTAGTCTTGCCAGCTCCGTTAGGGCCCAATAAACCGACCACTTCACCTCTTTTGACTGATAAAGATACTCCTTTAACCACGGTTTTTCGACCGTAAGTTTTAACTAAACCATTTATCTCCAGTAATCGCATCTACTTTTTTTATTTATTAATTTAATTTATCTTTCATCTCGGAGCTATCTTCTTCTTGGTAGTATATCAAGCGCGGCCTACCCTCTAAAACAATTTTTTGTTCTTTGCTAAAATAGGTTGCTTTTTGAGAAAAAGTAGTATTTCCGTCACGGACTATCTTGACATTACCTTCAGAAACTATCTTTATTATAGTTTTATCTTCGGGGTCAAAAAATAAAGTGGCTTTGTCAGAAAACATCTTGGCCTGCGGATGAGTTGCCACTACATTCTTATTGAAAACAGCTTGACCCGAACTATAATCTATTTCTAAAGNNCTCTAAAGGCCCGGTGCAAGTAACTACTGTTTTTTCTTTTCTCTTCTCATCTAAAAAGGAAGCTTCTACATCCTCTTTAAAATCAGCTTTACGCAGTTGAGTATCAGCCGCTAAACCCTTAGCTTCTATTTCCATAGAATCTCTGGAGGCTTTAACCCAGTCTTTAGTCCTAATATAGTTGTTTTGCCGATGCCACTTTAAAGAATCGGTTTTTAAGGTTGCTCCTTCTTTATTTTTTATATAAACATTATCCTTAAGATAAACCGCCATATTTACTTTATTTAATCGTGCTTGGTTAGAAGTAATAAGTATCGTATCTTCTTTTAAATAATAGTGCGCTTCCATGTTGTCGATATCAACATACCTATCATAAATTATAGCCTCGCTGCCCTCCACTTCCCAATCCCGCGAGCCGTCTTCTTTGAAATTAGAAATATAAAAATCTTTTATTTTTTGCTGAGAATAGGCTTGAATATCCCAAGAAATAAATAAAAAAAATAAAGCAAAAACTATTCTCATTAGAAACATATTACTATATCAAATTAACCTTTAAAGTCAATTCTCTTATCAAAAATAATAAATTCTAAATAACGGGGAATAAATAATAAGAATTACTTAAGAATCAATGAGCGGATTCTGGATAAAAGTATCTACTCTTTTATCTAATTTCTTAGCTTTCAAAATTAAATCTACTACTTCTCGGACCGCTCCCTCGCCGCCTTTTTGGGAAGTGATATAGCGGGCTGATTTTTTAACTATGCCGGTAGCGTCTTTTACGGCGATGCCGATACCAACTTTTTTAATAAGGCCTAAGTCTAAAATATCGTCGCCGATAAAACAAATCTCGCTTTCCTTAACTTTATATTTACTTTTGATCTTATCAAGCATACTCTCTTTAGGCAAAATGCCGCCTATTACTTCAGCTACCCGCATATCTTTAGCTCTTTTTCGTAATACTGGGGAATTCTTAGCGGTAAGTAACAATGTATTTATTCCCATTTTTTTTAAGACAAAAATACCTAGGCCATCTTTAACATTAAATATCTTTAACTCCCGTCCCTGGTCATCATATATTATTTCTCCTTTGGTCAGAACTCCGTCGACATCCAAAACTAATAATTTTACTTTTTTAAAGAGCGCGTTAATATTTTTAGTTTTATTGTAATTCATGATGCTCACTAAAGGCAGAAGTTTTATTATATAACTCCAGCAGCAATTAAATCCTGAATATCTAGCATACCTACAGGACGGTAATTCTCATCGACTACCGGCACTTCATCTATCTTCTTTTTTTCTAAAAGTTTCATAGCTTCCGAAGCTAAATCTTCACCGTAAACTACTATCGGCTTTTTAGTCATGACTAATTTAACTTTTGTCTTCATAAGATTATGCAGCCGGGCTAAATTTCTCCTTAAATCGCCATCGGTAAAAATTCCTATCAGTTTCTTATTATTATCAATTACCACTGCTGCTCCAGCATGAGAAGAAGTTATCTTTAAAATAACGTCTTTTACTAAAGCATCTTGGCTAACTACGGGATTAAACTGACCTTTTCTCATGATATCCTTAACTTTTAAAAGTAATTTTCTTCCTAAAGATCCCCGAGGATGAAGAAAAGCAAAATCTTTAACTTTAAACCCCTTTATTTTCTGTAAAACTACGGAAATAGCATCGCAAATAGCTAACATCGCAGTAGTAGAAGTAGTTGGTGCTAATCCCAAAGAGCAGGCTTCTCTATCTACCTTAACATTCACTACGCTATCAGCATAGCGAGCAAGGCTAGATTTTATATTACCGGTAATAGCGATTATTTTTGCGCCTATTTTTTTTATAAAAGGTATTAAATGCTTTATCTCATCAGTTTCACCGCTATAAGACAAAGCTACCACTACATCATCAAAGCGTACACTGCCTAAATCTCCATGCACTGCTTCGGCAGGATGAAGCCAAAAGCTAGATGAACCGGTAGAAGATAGCGTAGCTGAAAATTTTTGTCCGATGATACCGGCTTTACCCATACCGGTAACGATTATTCTCCCTTTACAATCATTAATTATTTTAATGGCTTGGATAAAACTATTATCTAAATTAGCTATTAGACTATCTATACCTCTTTTCTCTATCTCTCNNCTTTTCTCTATCTCTAAAACTTCTTTAGCCCAATTTATAATCTTAATAGCTTTATCTTTTTCCATTCAAGACTCCTCTTAAAGCGATAATTTTTTTTATTAAATTTTTTATTTTGTTTAAAGGATAGGAAGTATGCTTGTCGGATAAGGCTAAATTAGGCCTGGGGTGTACTTCCATAAAAATACCATCAACACCACAAGCTAAACTAGCTAAGGCTAAAGGCTCTACAAACTCTCGGTCTCCTCCCGAAACACCTTTTTCAGCTGAAGGACGCTGCAAAGAGTGAGTTACGTCAAAAATAACCGGATAACCAAACTTCTTCATAATTAAAAAGGAACGAAAATCAACCACTAAGTTATTGTAACCAAAACAACTTCCGCGCTCGGTAACAAATATCTTTTTATTACCGGCAGCTTCTACTTTTTCTATAGCATATTTGATATCCTGCGGTGAGACAAACTGGCCCTTTTTAATATTAACGGTCTTTTTGGTTTCGGCAGCCTTTATCAATAAATCAGTCTGACGGCATAAGAAAGCCGGTATCTGTATCACATCTAAAATATCCTTAAGGTATGCTATTTGCTCCAAACTATGTACGTCGCTTAAAATAGGTACTCTCAATTTATTTTTTACTTCCTCTAACATTTTTATGCCTTTAATCAAACCTGGACCTCGAAACGATTTTAGAGAAGTACGGTTAGCCTTATCGAAACTGGCTTTAAATATGAACTGTACTGGGAAAGCTGAAAGCAAATCTTTTAGATAAGAAGCTATTTCTAAAAGCATTTTTTTGTTTTCAATAACGCACGGCCCAGCTATGAATATCAATTTTTGAAATTGTTTTGCCATAATTTAAGTTAAATTCTTATTACCTAAAATCTTTTCTAAGTTATGTAAATCCTCTTCAGTATCTACACCTAAAGAGTCAAATTGAGTTTCTATGACTTTTATCTTATAGCCAGCTTCAATAACCCGTAATTGTTCTAATTTTTCTGCTTTCTCTAACCGAGAAGACGGTAAATTTTTGAAAGTATAAATAAAATCTTTGGTATAAGCGTATATCCCGAGGTGTTTATAATAAACTCCGGTCATTTTCTCTTCGCGACAATATGGTATTGGCAACCGCGAGAAGTAAATAGCAAAATTATCTTTATCACAAATAACTTTGACAATATTGGGATTATTTATCTCTTCTTTCTCTGCGATAGCTTTTCTAAGAGTCGCCATATTCAAATTAGAGTTAGCTAACATCTCTTGCGCCAAGCTGTCTATTGCCGTAGGGTGAATCAAAGGTTCGTCAGCTTGAATATTGATGACAATTTTAGTATCAATATTTCTAATCGCTTCCGCTACCCTGTCAGTCCCGGAGATATGGTCCCTAGAAGTTAATAATACTTCGGCTTTGAATTTTCTAGCAGCATCTTCTAATTCCGGGTGATCGCAAGCAATGATAAGTTTATCGAGAAGGCGTGCGCCACAGGCGCTCTCCCACGTCCGCTGAAGCAAAGTTTTACCGTAAAGAGAACGCAAAAGCTTATGTTTCAGCCGTGTTGACTCGTAACGAGCGGGTATAACACCAACTACTTTAAAACTAGCTTGCATCAATTATCCGAAAAAGTTCTTTTTTATTAGTTACTGCCGCTCCTAGTTTACCGACTACAATACCGGCAGCAAAATTAGCTATGATAGAAGCCTCTAAAAAGTTTGCGCCGCAACTTAAAGCTAAAGAGAATGCGGAAATAACCGTATCTCCAGCGCCGGTTACATCAAAAACTTCTAAAGCTGCCGTGGGTATATGATAATGCTTACCGTCCGAAAATAACATCATTCCATCTTCACCTAAAGTTATCAAAAGAGCCTTGGGGTTTAACTTCTCTATAATTATTTTGCCTAAAAATTGTATTTGGCTCTTATTACGTATTTTGAAACCTGCCGCGGCTTGAGCTTCTTTAAGATTTGGAGTAAGAGCAGTAACATTTTCATAATAATCAAAATGCTCTTCTTTAGGGTCAACGGTAATTATCTTTTGTTTCTTTTTGCATAGGCTTACTACTTCTTCCAACAATTGCGGATTAATGGTACCTTTGCCGTAATCTTCGATTATTACAGCATCAAAGTTATCGATATTCTTTCTTATTTTATCTAAAATTAACCTATTTATTTTAGAAGAAAGAAACTCTACTGACTCCCAGTCAACCCTAACTACCTGTTGATGATGAGCCATAATTCTCGTTTTAAGAGTAGTAGGACGAGAATTATCTTTAACTATTAAGCCGGTATTGATACGACTCTTATCAATAATAGAAAACAATGTTTTTCCAAAATAATCCTTGCCAACGATTCCGCATAAGCTTACTTTAGCATTCAAAGAACGTAGGTTCAAACCTACATTGGCCGCTCCTCCGCAAGCAAACTTCTCCCGATTAGCCCATACTACTGGGACCGGAGCTTCCGGCGATACCCGTTCTACGTTGCCAAAAACATGGTGGTCTAAGATTAAATCGCCGATTACTAGAATATTTTTATCTTTAAAATGGGAAATAATTCTCTTAAGGCGCCCTTTATTTATCTTCATAATTCTACCTTGAAACTAGCTTTTTAATTATACCATTGCCGCTAAAAAAATCCATACAAAAATTTAGTTGAACAAAATATTTTATGTTATTATATAGACATGAACTATCCAGTAAATGAAGAAAAAATAAGATCCTTAAAAGAAAAAATGGCTAAACTCGGTATAAAAGAATCGGATTTTATAGAAAAGTTCATACATTCCCAAGGACCGGGCGGCCAAAAGGTAAACAAAACCTCAAGCTGCGTCTACTTAAAACATCTTCCTACCGGAATTGAGGTAAAATGCCAAAAAGAACGGTCTCAAAGCTTAAATAGATTCTTGGCCCGGCAGCTGCTCTTAGAAAAAATAGAAGAAAAAATTCTCAAGAAAAAAAGTGAAAAACAACGACAAATAGAAAAGATCAGAAGACAAAAAAGAAGGCGTTCTCGAAGAGCTAAAGAAAAGATGCTAAAAGATAAAAAAATACAAAGCCAAAAGAAAGAGCTACGTAAACCTCCTCAAACAGAGTAATTTAAAATAGAAACGCTCACTTTTCATAAAAGAAAATAACTTGCTACGGTATCGGCAAATAAAAATCCTTTTTCGGTTAAAAAAATGCCTGTTCTCTTACCGACAGAAGATTTTTTATACTTCAGCAATCGCTCCCTGATTAGTTTAGTTAAAACCTTAGCTTCAATCGCCAAAAAATCATAACCGCACTCTTTTTTAAACCAGGCAAAATCTATGCCTTCTTTGGTCCTAATCTTTAAAGCTGCGGTTTCTTTAGCGTGCCGTAAAGGAGAAAGTTTTTCTATGAAAAGCGCTGGATTAAGGCCTTTGTTGACTTTGACAATATAATCCTCTATTGGCTTAGGATTTCTTAACCTTTGTCCTTGTAAAAAAGATACCGCTGACGAGCCTAAGCCTAAATAAGGCTTATTTTGCCAATAATTATAATTGTGCCGGCAGATAAACCCTCTCTTAGCAAAATTAGACACTTCATACTGCCTAAAGCCTTTTTTAGGTAAATAAGCCATAGCTAATTTATACATCTTGGCAGCTATCTCATCATTCAAAGGTTTAATCTTTTTTTTCTGTAACTCTTTAAAAAATAAAGTATTTTTCTCGTAAGTTAAAGAATATACCGAAATGTGATTTAAGGGTAACCTAACTACTTCTTTTAATTCTTTAGCCCAGCTTTCTAAAGATTCTTCCGGAAGGCCAAAAATCAAATCTGTACTAATATTTTTAAACCCCTCTTTCTTGGCTAAAAGGATGCTTTTCCTGCCTTTATCTGCGAAATGTATCCGGCCTAATTTTTTCAATTTCATATCTGACAACGACTGCACTCCTAAGCTTAAACGAGTTACGCCATTATCCAAAAATAACTTTATTTTATCTTCATCCAGGCTCTCCGGATTTGCCTCTATGGTAAACTCTTTTGCCTTTTTGCTAAGCTTGCTTAAACTTTTAAGTAAAATTTTAAGTAAATTAAAGCTAAGGACACTCGGGGTACCGCCTCCGATATATAATGTCGTAAAATTATTATTTACAGTATCTATCTGTTGGATTAAAGCTTTAAGATAAGAATTTGCTAATTCGTTATCGTAATTAATGCTGTAAAAATCGCAATAAGGGCATTTTTGCCGGCAAAAAGGGATATGAATATATAAGGAATTGGCCATTTGTGTTATAATTATACAATAATGGAAGATTTAATCTACTTAATTCAAACTCCTCCTTTTTGGCTGAAAACTCCACCGCTTTCTCTAGCCTACCTTAAAACTTATCTCCAAAAAAAAGGTATTAAAACTAATATTCTCGATCTTAATATGGGATTATTTCGGCTATCTTCTCTGCCTTTAAAAAGATGGCTCACTCTCGATGACCAATTTGAAAAGAATCTTTTTTATTTTATCGAAAAGCGCTATCCGGACTTCTTGGAACATCTCTATAAAAAAATAGAGCCGGCCTCTTTTGTCGGTTTTTCTCTTACTAAACGTAACCTGCCCTTTACTTTCCGTCTGGCGGAAAAAATAGTCCAGAAGTATCCCCAAAAAAATCTAATTTTTGGAGGGCCACAGACTCTTTTTTTAAAGAAAACTCCAGAGTTTTCTCTGCCAAGCTATTGGGTCATTGGCGAAGGAGAAATCCCTCTTAGTGAGATAATTCAAAATCAAAAAAACCGCTTTTATTATTTTCGGGAAATATCTGACCTTGATACTTTGGATTTTTATGATTTTCAACCTTTAGATATCAAATTTTATTCTAGCTACTTACCGCTATTTTCTTCGCGAGGTTGTCCTTTTAAATGCAACTTCTGTACTGAAAATAAATTAAGCGTTACCTACCGCCAACATTCAGCACTTTATATGGTCGAACAGATAAAATATCTACAGAAAAAATACAACGTAAACAACTTTGTTTTCTGCGACTCGCTTATAAATTATCACGAGAATTGGCTAAAAGATTTCTGTCTCTTGCTGATAAAAAAACGCTTAAAAATAAATTGGGAGGCTCAAGCCAGAATAACCGAAAAATTTTCTTTCTCTACGGCTAAACTTATGAAAAAAAGTGGTTGTTACAATCTTTTTATCGGATTAGAAAGTGGCTCCGATAAAATCCTTAAAAAAATGAATAAAGGTTTTACTACTCTTATGGCACAAAAATTTTTGGAAACTCTTCACAAAGCCGATGTTCACTTTGAAATAAGCCTTATCTTTGGTTATCCCGGTGAAAGCCAAAAAGAATTTTCAGAAACTATAAATTTTATTACCAAAAATAAAAAAAATATTCCTAAAATCGCTCAAGCTAACCCTTTCATCGATTATTTTCAAGCCAATTCTAATAAAAATCGGCCGAAAGTAGAAATGATCAAACGTATAGAAAAGTTTTTAAATGTTATGAGAAGTGAAGACATAAAATATACTAAAAGTTTTATTAATAACCTGTTATATTTTAGTTGATACCAGCAATGGAATTAAAAATAATTCATACTCAACGCCTATTATCTCCAACTCAAATATCTTTAGCTGACTATGTAATTAACCCTTATCGAGGTTGTACCTTTGGATGTATTTATTGTTACTCTCAAATAAATAAAAATTTAAAAAAATATAGCTTTGGTGGTTCTTTAGGCATAAAAATCAATGCTGTCGAAATATTAGAAAAAGAGCTACAGTATAAAAGTCCTAAAAGAGTACTTTTAGGTTCTACTACCGAATGTTTCCAACAAGAAGAATTAAACTATTCTCTTACGAAAAAGATCATGGAATTATTAAATGCTAACTCTATTCCTTACTTAATACTTACTAAATCCCACTTAATAGCAAATTATCTGGATATCATCGGTAAAAATCCGGAAAATAAAATCTTCTTTACCCTTAATTTTCACTCCGATAGTATTATAAGAGCTTTTGAGCCTCGTTCTTCGCTGATAACAGATCGCTTAAAAACTATTGAAAGCATTCTTGATCATAAAATAAATTTAAGGATACATATCGGCCCCTTTATGCCGTTTATATCCTCGCTTGAAGATATCTTTAGAATTTTACCGCCTAAAACTAAGGAAGTCGGCATCGAGCTTTATCACCAAAAACAGGGAAACTTTAGTCTTCTTTTGCAACGAACCGAAGAATATTTTGGACGAGATAAAAGACAAAAAATAGAGAATATTTACAAAGATGAAAATAATTATCTTAACTTTGCTAATCAGTTAAAAAAGGAATTAATAACTTGGAGCAAACAGAATAACATTAAGTCTTTTTTTACTTTAGCCGGATTTAATGATTTTTATTCTCCTTCCATAGATTATGAACAAGCCGTTTTTTAGCGTAATTATACCTACCTATAACCGCGAAAACTTACTCCCCATAGCCATTGACTCAGTATTGCGGCAAAGTTTCTACGATTATGAGTTAATAATAGTAGATGACGGCTCTACCGACAATACAAAAGAAAAATTAGCAAACTTTTTATCAAAAGAAAAGATAAAATACCTTTATCAGCCGCATGGTGGAGTATCTAAAGCCAGAAATAAAGGGATAAAAAACTCCCAAGGAAAATATATTGCCTTTTTAGATTCGGATGACCGCTTCTGCCAAGAAAAATTAGCGATAACGCACTCTTATATCCAACGATATCCGGATTATAAGATATTTCATACCGAAGAAATCTGGTACCGCCGCAGTGAATTGTTAGAACAAAAACTCTATCATAAAAAACCCCACGGGCAAGTCTTTGAAAAAGCAATAAAGTCTTGTTGTATAAGCATTTCTACAGCCGTAATTAAAAAAGATGTTTTTAAAGAAGTGGGCTCCTTTGACGAAAGACTCTTAGCCTGCGAAGATTATGATTTCTGGTTAAGAATAAGCTCTAAATTTTTGGTTTATCTAATACCACTTTATCTTACTATAAAAGAAGGAGGAAATCCTGATCAACAGTCAAAAAGATACCAAGCTATGGATAGATACCGAATATATGCTATTAATAAATTATTGAAAACTAAAGAATTAAAAGAAGAATACCGTTTATTAGCTTATGAGGAACTAGCCAAGAAGTGTCTCATCTATATAAAAGGAGCTTTAAAAAGGAATAAGATAAAAGACGCTCAGTATTACCAAAATTTGATTAACTATTGGTCTAAAGAAAGAAATTAAGGGTTATTGCTTAAGGTGATTATAAAAATGATATTAAAAAATTTAAAAAGCATTATAGAAAATAGTTTTGGTTTTCGGCTCAATAAAAATCAGTTCCGCGATGTCGAAAGGCTAATATTTGAAATTAGGCGTAGCCAAAATACTACCTTGGAAGATATAATCGGCAGTTTAAAAAAATTGGTTAAAATCGAAAAAATTTCGGGAAAAAATAAATTTTTTATCTTAAGAGAAGAACTTATTAGACGTCGCTTTCCTATGACTTCTACGAGACAAAAAATTAACGCTCAGGATATATTCCTAAATAATGTGCCTGTCCCACTTGCTTTGAAATGGCCAGTAAAGAAAAAATTTTTGCCTTTGACTATTTTTGCGGAAAAAAGCGTGCAGGATTCTCTTCTGCTAAAGAATTTTCAAAAACATTACCCCAAGACTCCTGTTAAAATTCTTAACCATTATACCGACTATCTTAAAATCAATAAATTTAACCTAACGGAATTAAAAAAACCTTTGGTTTTTATCATAAAAGAAAAATGGGATTTTTTAAAACCCTGCCCTTGTACTAAATACCATCTGCGTTGCGGTTACTGGATATTTAACCTTGGCTTTGGCTGCCCTTATGATTGCTCTTATTGTTTTCTTCAGCAATATTCTAACTTTCCAGGAATAATTCTTCCGGCTAATTTAGAAGATTTTTTTGAGAAATTTGACCACTTTAACCAAAAATTAAGCTCTCCAATTAGAATCGGAACTGGAGAATTCTGCGACTCATTAGCTTTAGATGAGATAACCGAATATTCTAAAAACCTGATACCATATTTTAAAAATAAGAATGTTTTCTTTGAACTAAAAACTAAGAGTGCTCAAATTCAAAATATCTTAAGTATCGAACCAGCTGATAATATTATCGTCTCTTGGTCGCTTAATCCTCAAAAGATAATTCAAACCGAAGAAAAAGGGGCTCCTTACCTGTTAGAACGTCTAAAAGCCGCACAATTAGTACAAAAAAAAGGCTATCGCATCGGTTTCCACTTTGACCCTATCATACCTTTCGACAATTGGGAAAATCTCTATAAAAACACTATTGAGTTATTGTACGGCCACCTCAAAGCGCCTTTTGCCTGGATTAGTTTAGGGACTCTACGCTGTAACCGTAGGCTAAAAACAATAGTAGAACAAAGAATACCAAAGACTAATATTTTTTATACCGAACTGCTTAAGGGCGAAGATAAAAAGCTAAGATATCCTAAGTTTATTAGAAAAAATATTTATAACACGATAATAAAACACTTAAGAAAATATGATGCCAAAACGCCAGTGTATTTATGTATGGAAGATAAAGATGTCTGGGATGTTTTAGGTAAAAGTTTCAATAATACCTCTGAAATCGAAAGATATATACTTAACTGGAAAAATAAATCTGTTATTTAATATATCGGTTGATCAATAAAAAACAAAAACAATTAAGGATTAATATTTTCGTTCTATCTCGGTACCGGGATAGTAATGTTTAAGTATTTCTTTATAACTGTAACCGTCCTTGGCCATCTTAACTGCTCCCTGCTGAGACATACCTGCGCCATGACCAAAACCTCCTCCCCAAAAAATAAGTAGTTTAGGTTTATGCTGCGAAGAGAATTTTATTTCTACTTTAAAAGCACTGCTTTTTAGCTGGTCAAAATATTCTCTTATTTGTAAATCGCCTTTTAATGTCTTTTTGCTATCGGCGGTAACGATATCTATTTCGCGATAACGAAAACACTCTCTCTTCTCTTTAGGCAAAATAGACTGTAATTTACTTATCTGCGGGCTCAAAGCTATCGACATATCCTCGGTATCGTAAACCCTTTGCCAACGAAACTTATCTTGAAAATCGTAGGATGAAAAAGTATCCGGTGAATTCAAAAACCAAAGTTCTTCTTGATAAGAAGATACCGGTAATTTTCCCTTTTTAGCGTCAATTGTATTAGTTAAATACTCTGATTGCCCAAAAACATCCGAAGATAAACACCCTCCGGAATTAGCATGATAAAAAGCTTCTATAACTTTGCTGTTGTAAGTAATAACTTCACTATGAGTACTTCGTACTGCCTCGTTAGTCGAAGGCGTCTCGGCGGATAAACCTTGATAAACCTGACAATGTACATCAGCACAAAAATCGAATCCTTCTTTACGATGACGGCCCATATTGCGTATAGCAATAGTCCTGGCAGCTATTGCTTGTGCTTTTAAAGCTTCCAGCGGAGAATCTGCCGGCATCTCGGCCGATAAAACTCCGTAGAGATACTCTTCTACATTTAAATTGTTGTAAATAGCTAGCTTGTTATTTTTGACTACTACTTCTAAAGTTCCTCGGTAAATCCGATCTGCTTTTTTATGCCAGAAATTACTCTTGCCATAGGTTACGCTTAAGATACAAAAAGGATATCTTTTATCTTTCAAACCCAAGGAAGATATCGTTATTGAATTATTCCCTAGCTCTTTATAGCCGGAAGTAAAATTACGGTCTTTTAAGAATATTCTCCCTTTTTTTAAAACTATAGTGTAAAACTTATCAGGCTCGCCGCTAAAAATATTGCCATTGTCTTCAATAGTAAATTTTCCTCCGCAGGAAAAAGAAAACCCGTCTAATTCTTTAGCTAAAGCAATTTTAATTAACGGTATATTTTTTTCAATCTGATAAGAAGCTAGTTTTATTTTTTCTCTCTCTTTTTCTTTTTCTCTTTGAGCTGCAGCAAAAAAACCCTCTCCTAGCTCTTTCTTAACTGCTGCCAAATACGTTTTTAAAGGTAAATAAGTCGGGTAAAATCCTAAGGCTTTAGCTAGAAATTTATAAGACTGTTCGTATTGGTTAATTTTATAAAAGCACTCTCCTAAATAATAATAGCTAAGCCGGATACTAGGATCAAGGCGTATCAACTCTAAAAAATAATCTATAGCTTTTTTATAATTACTCTGCTTACGGTAAATTTTACCTAAACGAAAAAGAGAAATACTGTTTGGTTTCAACTTAAGAGATTTCTGATAGCTATTTATTGCCTTAATTTGGTTATCTAAATCCTCATAAATAAGCCCTAAATAAAGAAAATCTAACCAACCTTTTTTAAGTCCGCTAAGAATTTTAAGGGCTTCTTGGTTTTTACCCGACAAATAATTTAACCTAGCTAAATACTGTAAAATTTCGCTGTCATCGTCTAAGTCCTTAATTTTTGACAGAACCTCTTCTGCTTTTTCATATTCTCCAGATTCTTTGAAAGATGTGGCTAAATTAAGGTAGCTATATATTTTTTCTTTATCTTTGGCAAGATTGCCTGGCATATCTTCGGCAAGAGTGTTGTTTAACAAAAATAGAGAAAGAAAAATTAGGATTTTAAACTTCATAGTCTTCTAAGAAAGAATTTTATGATGGGCAAAAAGAGTAGTTTTTGTTTATTAAAATAGCTGGCAACTGGCCTATGCGCTAGCTAAGTATATTTTATCGTTAGGATGCACTTTTTTAAGCACTTTAATTCCTACTACTTCATTCTCTTTAGCCTCTTCTACATTTTGATGTTCTATCTGTATCGAATCTACGGTCTGAATAAAATCGTCGTGAGTGCCTTTTATATGAATTGTATCTCCCACTTTTAAAGCCTGCTTAAGTTTAATTATAGCTACTGAAATATGACCAAAATAATGTGTTACTACGCCTAGCTCCTCTTCCTTCATTATCCACCTCCCCTTTAACTAAAATTAAGTGATCCTTTCCTTCCCAATAACGGGTATTTTCCATTTTCTAGCTAAAGATATAAACTTACTTTTTTCCAATATTATTACTTTATCTTTCTCAAGCACTAAACCAGCAGCCTTAATATTTTTAAGAAGTCTTAAAGTAGAAATACCGACTACCGGAACGTCAAAGCGCAAATCCTGATTAGATTTGCAGAATTTTAAAACTAGACAGTTTTGGCCGGCTAGCCGATAAGATCTTTTAATTGTCCTGTCGGTTCCTTCTAAAGATTCTAAGCCTACTACGCTGCAATCCTTTACTACTACAGTCTGGCCAATATCTAATTCTACGAATTTAGATACCAAGCCTAATCCAAAATCTATATTCTTGCTTAAATCTTCATCAATACCTAAGCCGGTCATTTCACCAGTTTTGGCTAAATCTTCTTTTAAGTAAGAAGTAGAGTCCAAAAAATCGATTCCTGTTGTTTTTAGATAATCGATCATTTTATTAAAAATGGCGTGGGGCCGAAAATCGCAAGTATTATCTATTAAAGAACTTAGTTCTTCATCCCAATGCTTCCTTTTAAATATATATAAAGGGTTAATCTGCCCGGCCATAATCCAGTTTTTTATGCTATCTTTTTTTATAACCTCTCTTAAATTATTTAGACATCCGACTTTTACCCAATAACATTTATCGACATATTTTAATATCCGGCGCGAAGTTTCTCCCTTAAAACAAACAGCAACCAAATAAGAATTTCTATCTTTTTCTTTTATTCGTTGGGACAAAATAATCGGCAACAAACGGTTACCAGCTATGATACCTAACTGTTTTTCTTTATCCATATCTAATTAAAAATAATCTTAATTTTTAGAACTACTCTTAATGGGGTTTACTTATCCCCCGTTTGGTAGAAGTAATGAATGTTAAAAGTAACTCTAGCTCTTTTGAGGAAGGCAAATGTTCTAGGACTAACCGTTGAGCTTCGGTGAAAGAATGCTTTTCAAAAAAAAGTATTTTGAAAGCGTTTCTTAACGCTCTAATGGTATCGGCAGGAAAAGCTAAACGCTTTAAGCCCAAATAATTTATACTATGTATTTCAGCCGGATGTCCATCACACATAGAATAAGGTGGTATATCTTGTACTACCTTAGAGCATCCGCCTACTATAGAAAAATCCCCTAAACGGCAAAATTGATGTATAGCTACTAAGCCTCCGATAACAACGTTATTGCCTATTTCTACATAACCGGCTAAAGTAGCGGCATTAGCTAGAATATTATTATTTCCGATTCGGCAATCATGAGCAATATGTGAATAGGCCATTACTAAATTATTACTGCCAAGAATGGTGTAAGTGCCCTCTTCGGTACCGGGGTTAATAGTTACGAATTCTCTTATGCGGTTCTCATCACCTATTATTAAAAAACTTTTTTCTCCCTTATACTTCAAATCTTGAGGTATATTTCCCACTACAGCATAAGGAAAAATATGGCACTTTTTACCTATTTCGGTATATCCTAATACTTGCGCAAAAGAATCGATAACGCTACCTGCACCTATCTTAACATTATCTCCGATCACAGCATAAGGCCCTATTGTTACGCCATCATCTAGCTGGGCCTTAGTACTAACTAAAGCTTTAGAATCAATTTGAGTAGGCATAAATTTACTTCTTTTGATTATACCAAAAAATATAGGGAAGGCAATAAGAAGCTGTTATATCAAGCAACGAGAGAAAACATCAGCTCGGCTTCGGCTACTAATTTACCGTCGACGAGTGCTTTAGCGTAAACAATTCCCGTTTTACTGCGCATTTTACCGGCGACTACTTCTATAATTATCTGGTCACCCGGCACAACCGTTTTACGAAACTTAATATCATTAGCGGCCATAAAATAAGCTAGTTTACCTCTATGCTCTTCGCAAGCAAGCATTAATACTCCGCCTACTTGGGCCATAGCTTCTACAATCAGTACTCCGGGCATAACCGGCCTTCCCGGAAAATGCCCCTGAAAAAAGTATTCATTTACAGTAACACTTTTAACGCCTATGGCTTTTTTACCTTTCTCTAAATGAATTATCTTGTCTACCAATAAAAAGGGGTAACGGTGCGGCAGAATATGCATTATCTCTTCACTGCTAAGTTCATTAGTTTGGGGAAGATAGCTGGTCTGGGAATGCACTCCTGCACTCATGGATTTTTCTTTATAACGGCGTAATTTCTCTAATAGCTTTATATTTAAAGAGTGACCTCCGCGTATAGCTATGATATGACCCTTAATCGGTCCGGCTAAATATAAATCTCCGACTAAATCTAAAATCTTATGTTTTATGAATTCATCCGGGAATCTAAGCTTATTATCTAAAACGCCTTTGTCCGACACTACTAGGGTGTTTTTATAATTTGCGCCTTTACCTAACCCCATACTTAATAAGGTCTTAACTTCATTTTCTAAACAAAAGGTTCTTGCCTCATAGATATTATCATTTATTTCTCCATTGAGAATAATATCGCTATAGCCAGAACCTATAAGAGGATTATCATAATCTAAAACATAAGATATTCTCGTAGTATGGTAAGGTAAAACTGCTATACTGGCCGAGTCTTCTTCTATCCATAATGGTTCTCTTAATACTAAAGAACTTTTCGGTAAACTCTGTTCTTCAATCCCAGCGGCTCTAATTTTATCTACAAATTCCTTGGCGCTGCCATCTAAACCGGGAACTTCCTCACCCCAAATATGCACCTGAATATTATCTATTCCTAAAATATGCAAAGCAGCCATAAGATGTTCGATGGTATGTACATAAACCCCATCTACACCTATGGAGGTACGGCGCGGAAATTTATCGGGATCCAATACCGAATATAAGTTAGCTTTTATAAGCACCGGTGGATCTAAATCCCTTCTTATAAAAACTATTCCGTTATCGACAGAAGCTGTCAAAAGCTCTATCTTAGTTTTTATACCAGTGTGAAGACCGCAACCTTCTAAAGATATTTTATTAATAATTGTTTTTTGTTTATCCATTTTTATTTCTTTAAATTTTCTTCCAAAATTTTAATTTTTTTTTCAAGCTCTCTCATTTTTTTATAAAGCTCTGGCAGGTTCTGCACACAAGCATTGACTTTCTTAGCAACATCATGAGGTTTAGCCGGATACCCAGATACTTTAGTATCGGCAGCTACCGATTTAGTTACTCCTGCTTGTGCAGCTACAACCGCTCTATCGCCGATATTGATATGCCCTACTATACCTGCTTGCCCGGCTAAAATAACATTTTCTCCTAAAGTAGTACTTCCAGAGACTCCAGCCTGAGCCACAATAATACAGTTTTCCCCTGTAACTACATTATGGGCAATCTGGACAAGATTATCTATCTTAGTCCCCTTACCGATAATTGTCTTATCAAAACGCGCTCTATCAATAGTAACATTTGCTCCAATTTCTACATCATCCTCGATAACTACGGTTCCAATTTGAGGAATTTTCTCCTGTACTCCTTTAACCATGGCAAATCCAAATCCATCACTGCCGATAACTGCTCCGGAATGAATAATCACCCTATCACCTATTATTATTTTTTCCCTTATCGAAACTTGAGGATAGATAAGGCATTTTTGTCCAACATTACTATAATATCCTACATAACAGCCGCCATAAATAATAGTTTCATCACCTATTTTCACACCTTTTTCGATTATAGTGTAAGGACCAATACTTACTTTATTTCCTATTTTTGCCCCTTCGGAAATAATGGCTGTCGGATGTATACCTTTAGGATATTGGATATCGTCTTTGGCTGCTAAACCCACTACTTTAGTAAAAGCCAAAGAAGGGTTATCGGTCTTAAGTAAAGGCTTGTTGGTTTGAAAACTATCCCGCGAAGTAATTATAGCCGAAGCTTTAGTAATATTCATTAAAGAGGAATATTTAGGATTAGCTAAAAAAGTAATATCTCCCTCCCTGGCTTCTTTTATACCTGAAATGCCGGTGATAACCACGGTGGGATCGCCACTTAATTCAGCATCAATTAATTTAGCTATCTCCTTTAAGGTAAATTTCATTTACTCTTATATCCTTTATTGGCTAAATTCATAATATCCGTTGTTATATCCATTGCCTTATCTCCGTAGAGGATAGCGCTTTCATTGATAATTAAATCAAATTTATTTTTCTTGGCATAATCTTCAATTATTTTATTGATATCTTCTATTATTTCCTTCATCTTCTCGTCTCTTTCTTTTTTAATATCGATAAGAGCCTTTCTCTCGACATCGCGATAATCATTGATCTCTTGTTTCATCTTTTCCTCTTCTTTCCCTTTCTCTGAATCTTTAAGCAGACTAAGCTTGCTCTGTATCTTCTCTATGGCTTCTTTTTTAGTTTCCAATTTTTTCTCAGCTTCTTTTTTATTTTGTTCTAACTTGGCATCATAATCCTTAGTTTTACCATACTCATTGAATACTTTAAAAATATTTACGTATCCGATTTTTAAATCTTTAGAAAAACAGACCGATTGACTTACTGTTATTAACCCTAAAACTAATAAGAAAACCAAAAGTTTTTTCATTGTTACCTCCTCTTTAGTTCGTAGTTATGAGTTCGTGGTTCGTAGAAAAATAGAATCTTCGAACTACGAATAACGAGCTACGAACTTATTAAAATGACCTGCTGACATTAAAATGAAAACGCCCTTCTTTGCCTTCCTCTCCAGGCTCGGTATCTAAAGGCCAGCCATAATCTAAGCTGACCGGACCTATCGGAGTTTTAATACGTAAGCCTAATCCTACGCTCGATTTAAACCCTCCCTGAAGAAAATCGCTATTGCTCTTCCATACTTCACCGGTATCAAAAAAAGTAGCTGCTTTTAAAAAATCAGATAAAGGGTAAGTATACTCAATATTACCGACAAACATCGCTTCACCACCAATAGGTTCTTCGGTTACCGCGTCTATAGGGCCAACTTTTCTCTCATGGTATCCTCTGATAGTAGAGGCGCCTCCGGCAAAGAACCTCTCGTAAATTGGCACTTTATCAGTACTGGAGAAAGGGTCGGAAAAACCGCTACGTAATCTCAATTCTACTACCGACTCTCTTATAAGTGGTAAATAAAAGCTAGTGCGGTTAAAATATTTAAAGAAGTCTTTATCTCCGCCAAAAGGACCGCCAAATACCTGGAGATTATTGGTAAAGTATATACCTTTTAAAGTAGAGAAAACATTATCGCGGCTATCATAGCTCATCATTAACTCTCCGCTGCTTAAATTATTTGTTCCTACTTCATCTTTAAGCTCCTGGGTAGCCTCGCTAACAACATCGCTGATTTCTACCCTATCAAGCCGATAAGCAACAGCTCCTTTCCAAAAATCATTAAACTCCCGGCCTAATCTCAAATCTCCTCCGGTAACATCTTCATCGTAAGCATAACCAACATCATCATTTTGTTTATGACCTTTTTTATAAGCATCAAAACCAAAATAATAAGGTGTATCAAATATCCAAGGGTTAGTAAAACTTAACTGGTTATGATTAGTAGTGGTACCAGCACTAACCATAAGGCTTAAGTCTTGTCCGGCTCCAGTAAAAGTAGAAAAGTTTTTATAATCAAAATTACGTTGCCGAATTTCGGCAAAACCTATAAACTCATCTACCGAACTGTAACCACCGCCAAAGCTTATATAGCCAGTTTTAGCTTCTTTAACATCGACTATCAGGTCAACATTATTAGGCTCGCTACCGGCTTCGGTGCCAAACCTTATCTCTTCAAAAAATCCTAAATTTTCTAACTTTTCTTTGCTTCTCTTTACTTTTTTGCCGTCAAACTTATCTCCCGGGTATACCCGTAATTCACGCCTTACAACTTTATCTTTAGTCTTTATATTTCCTCTTATTTCTATGTCTTCAATATAAGCCACTTCGTTTTCGATGATTTTATAGTTAATATCTACCTTTTGACTTTCGGGATTAAAAAAATTAAACGACTCAACCTGAGAAAAAATATAGCCCTTATCGACATATACTCCCCTTATCTGAGAAGAACCCTCATAGGTAGCTTGTGAACTAAAGATGCCTTCTTTCTTTACCTCTAAAGCTTTCATTATTTCTTCGGTAGAGATCTCTTTGTTGCCCTCTACTTTAACTTCGCCGATATAATAACGCCGGCCTTCCACGATATTTACGGTAAGATATAACCCTTTAGCTTTTTTCTCTACATCAATGGTAACTTTGACATCGCCGAAACCTTGAGATTTATAAAAATCATTTATTCTTACTTTATCGTCGCTTAAAGTCTCTTCTTTAAAAGCACCTTTATTAAACAGCCAAGCTTTCCTGGTTTTCATTAAACGCAGTATCCGGCGAGTAGAAAAAGTTCTGTTACCAGTAATAGTAACTTTACGAACTTTAATAACACTTTTTTCGTCAATTACGAATTTTAATTCGGCTTTCTTCTTATCGTCAGAATACTTTACATCATAAGTTATTTCTACTTGTGAAAAACCCTTAGCGCTATATAAATCTTTTATTTTTTTTACCGCTTCTTTTATTTTATATTCATCGACAAAAGAACCTTCGCTGATATTAACTGATTCTAATATTTGTTTTTTCCGAATATAATGTGCTCCCTCAATATCGACCTTTTTAAGAACACTTTTCTCTTTAACTTTAAAAGTAATAATTACACCTTCGGGTTTATCTTCTTTTTTAGCTTCGACTGTTTCAAAAAATCCGCTGGCATAAAGATTTTTTATATCCTCATTGATAATATTCTCGTTATAAGGCTGACCAGCCCTTATCTTTATCTTCGAGATAATAGTAGCATTGCTGACTATCTCGTTACCTTCAATATTAATTTTGAAGATAACTTCTTCAGCGTAAACAAAATTCAATGATAAAAATAATGAAAAAAGTATTATTACTAAATATTTATGCATTGGTTGTTATTATAAAGCTTTGAAAACTAAAGTCAACCTTATAAGTTTAAGTAAAGCCTTAATCCGTATCTGCCTCGGTGCGGGCTAAATTGGCGAATTTTGTATATTCTTTCAAAAATGCTAAATTGATACTTCCCACTGGACCATTTCTTTGTTTAGCAATAATAACTTCGGCTATACCCTTGTTGTCTTCGGTGGGATTATAGTATTCTTCTCTAAAAAGAAGAATTACCACATCAGCATCCTGTTCTATAGCTCCGGATTCGCGTAAATCTGATAACTTTGGACGGTGGCCTTCACGAGATTCAACGGCACGCGATAATTGGCTTACCGCCAATATTGGCACATTTAATTCTTTAGCTAAAGCCTTTAAGGCTTGAGAAATATCCGAAATTTCTTGTTGACGGCTGTCGCTACGGCGCATACCCCTTATTAACTGTAGATAATCGATAAAGAAAATCTGGATATCGTGATGGGCCTTTAATCTTCTGGCTTTAGCCCGTAATTCAAATATATCTAAAGCCGGAGTATCATCAATATACATAGGCGCCTCTGATAATTTACCGGCAGCACTGGTCAAAATTGGCCATTCCGACGGCGCTAGAAAACCAGTTCTAACCCTATTAACCTCAACTTTTGCCTGTGAACATAAAAGTCTTTGTATAAGTTGCTCTTTAGACATTTCTAAACTAAAGATAGCCACCGGCAATTTTTCTTCTACGGCGATATGGTTAGCTATAGAAGTCATAAAAGCACTTTTACCCATTGAAGGCCTTCCGGCAGCAATTAATAAATCTCCTTTTTGCAATCCGGCGGTCTTTAAATCTAACTCTTTAAATCCGGTAGGGATACCGGTTACGTGAGATTTTTTATGGTAAAGCGACTCAATAAGTTCTATGCCGTCTTTTATTATATCTTTTATATGGACATATCCGCCTTCTGCCCTACGATCGCTTATCTCAAAGATTAATTTTTCTGCTTTATCTAGAATATACCTAGTATCTTCATCACCCTTATAGGCTAAGGAAACAATCTCGGTACCGCTATTTATTAAAGAACGTAAAATATATTTTTCTTTGACTATCTGGGCATAACGAAAAGCATTAGCGGAAGTAGGCACGAAATCGACTAAAGTGGTCAGGTAGGTAGAGCCTCCTATTTTATCTAAAACCTTCTTTTTACTTAAATCTTCAGAAACTGTCAAAATATCAACTTTCTCTCTTTTATCAAAAAGCGATACGATACTCGAGAATACCAGCTGATGTTCTTCTTTATAAAAAGAGGCCTCATCTATATATTCCAAGACTTCGGAAGTGACTTTTTCATCTATGAGCATCGCGCCTAAAACAGCCATTTCGGCTTCGATATTCTGAGGTGGAAGTTTATCTAAATTGCTAGAGGTGGAATTGTTGGTCTTCATTTTTCAAAAATATACCTTAACGTAAATTAAAATTTATCGGCTTTGGCGAGAAAATAATAAACTTTTAAAATAGGCAATTACTGCCTTACCACCCACAAGCGTAAGACAGCTTGGACTTCGGGATGCAAATTTATTTTTAAGTTATAAACTCCTAATTTTTTTATCGGCTCTTCTAAGGCTAACTGATCCTTATTTAGAGTTATTCCTTCGTTTTCCAAGATGCTTAAAATCTTAACTGCTCCGACAGTGCCGTAAAGTTCCTCATTCTCCTTAGCCTCAACTGGAACAGTCAAAGAAAGCTTTTCTATTTTATCTTTTTCTTCTAGGTATTTAACCTTTTCTTTTTCAGCTAATTTTACCCTTAGTTTTTTTAATTCCTCTAATTTCCGAAAATTTTCATCTGTAGCCAATAATGCTAAACCTCGAGGAATAAGATAATTACGAGCATAACCGTCTTTAACTTCTATGACTTTCCCTTCTCTACCTAGTTTTTTATAATCTTTGACAATAATTACTTTCACTTGCTGCCTCCTATCATCTACAAAAAATATCGAAAAATAATTTTATTTTTGATTAATAAACTAAATAGCTACTCTGCCTACATAAGGGATGAGATTCAAAAATCGTGCCCGCTTGATCTCTTTGGCAATTTTACGCTGGTGTTTTGCACAATTGCCAGTAATACGTCTTGAAAGTATCTTTCCGCGGGATGAAACATAACGCGAAAGAAGTTCGATATTTTTGTAATCTATATCTAAATCTTTCTTCTTGCAAAAGATACAATCTTTTTTAAACCTATTATTTTTAGTGGCAAACTTTTTGTCATCTTTGAATCTTTCTTTAGTATTTTTTTTAAACATATTTAATCCTTCCTTCTAATTTTCCTTATCTTCAGCAGCTGAATCTGCTACCTCCTCAGGTTCTTCCCCTAAATCTATCTCCTGCTCCTCTTGCCGCGCGCCCTGAGGCATAAATTGCACGCGTGATGCTACTACCTCTATAGTACTTCTATTTTGTCCTTCACTATTTTTCCAAGATCTTGATTGGAGCCGACCTTCAATGAAAACCTGACGTCCCTTCTGCAGGTATTGATTACAAACCTCTGCCATTTGAGACCAAACTACCACATTGACAAAACAAGTATCCTTTTGTGTCTGCCCGCCACGATCCTTAAAAGATCTATTTACGGCTAATCTAAGAGTAGTTACAGCTACTCCGCTAGGGGTGTAACGCAGCTCCGGATCTTTCGTTAAATTGCCCACTAAAAGCACTTTATTAAAATTTACCATAATTAGCCCTCCGTTTAGCCCAATCTTTCCTCAATTTAACTTACCGTAGCTTTAGCTTCTAATTTAGTTCCTTTATTCATTATCAGTCGGCGAAGAATTCTTTCCTCTAACCTCATAGTTTCTCTTAATTCCGAAAGCTTATCTTTATTAATAGTAAAATTTATAAGCCAATAAAAACCTTTGTAATATTTTTTTCTTCCTGCTCCGGGTTCTCTTAAAAAATAATAGAAATTTCTTTCTTTAGCCCACACTTTTGAAGATAGGACTTTACCGTTTAAACTCTCAATTTTTTTAGTAATTTTATCGAAAATTTCTTCTTTTTCTTGATCTGATAAGTCTGGTTTTAAAATTACCATGCTTTCATAGTGTCTATCCACAACTAACCTCCTCGCCTATTATATTTACTCATTACAGATTCAGTTCCTTCTCTAGCCCAATCTTTGCAGGCTAAAACTGATTTTTCTATAATACTGTTTAATAAACTTTTTTCTGATAAATCAAAATCTGAAAGAACATAATCGGACAAATCTTTGCTAGCAGGTTTACCTATTCCGACGCGTAATCTGTTAATGCTATTGGTATCTACAACCGACAGAACCGAAGCCATACCGCGGTGGCCAGCACAAGAACCTCTTTGGCTAAACCTTATATTGCCTAACTTTAAATCGACATCATCATAAACTACTAAAACATCTTTAATATCTGTTTTATACTTTTTAATTATTTTTTTTAGGCATATTCCGGAATTATTCATAAAAGTACGCGGTTTAACTAACAATATCTTTTCGTTATTTAAATTATCCTCGGCCAAATAAGCCGAAAGTTTAATGCTCCTGGCAAACTTAATTCTTCTCTTACCGGCTAATTCTTCCAAAATAAGGTAACCAATATTATGTCTATTGTTTTTATATCTCGGGCCGGGATTGCCTAAGCCTAAAATTATTTTCACCGTATCGAATCCAACTAATTACTGTTTTTGCTGCTTTTTCTGCTCCGGAGCCTTTTCTTTTTGTTCTTTAGCCTTTTCCTTACTACCTTCAGCCTCTTCCTCGCCTTCTTCTTTACCTTCTTCCTCAACTCCTTCTTTCTTCTCCTTTATGACTTCAGGCTCGGTGCTTTCAGCTCCTGCTGCGGCTACTTCTTCTATTACTTCTTCCTTCTTAGCTAAGGCAGTAACTACCGTAGCTTTAATATCAGTAGTAATTTTTAAATTATCTGCTACCGCTAAGTCCGAAACATGCAAAGAGCGGCCTATAGTTAATGCCGATATTTCTAACTCTATTTTTTCTGGAATATCTAAAGGCAAACCTTCTATCTCTACTTCTCTTAAAACTTGTTCTACGGTACCTTGCGCTTCTAGAACTTCTTTGGGCTCGCCTTTCAGAATTACTGGCACATACACCTTTATTTTTTCTGTTAAAGATACCTTTAAAAAATCAAGATGAATAATTTCATCCGTTAAAGGATTAAATTGCACTCCTTTTATAAAAACCGGGATAGGTTTAGTCTTTTTTCCTCCCAATAACTCCATATCTATCACGGCACTTTCCGAAAAATTTATCATTTTTAAAGCCTTCATGCTCTCTAAGGGCACTATTATCGGCATGTTAATATCACTGCTATATACTACTGCCGGAACCGCACCTTTTTCTCTAATCTGTCTTAATTCTTTCTTTTTTCTCTCTTCTCTGTGATTAACGGTAATTTTTATTCTCTCCATGAATTATCCCCCTATTGAATCAAAAAGTACGCTTATAGACTTTTCAAAATGTATTCTTCTTATAGCTTCGGCAAAAAGATCAGCCACGCTAACTACTTTTATTTTCTTGCTGCTTTTCTCTTTACTTAACGGTATAGAATCAGTGATGATCAAAGAATCGATATCCGATTTATCCAATTTTTCTACGGCGTTGGCAGATAGTACTCCGTGGGTAACGGTAGCAAAAATCTTTTTGGCACCGGCTTTCTTTAAAGCCTTGGCTGCCTCGACTAAAGAAGAGCCAGTAGCTATCATATCATCGACCATAATGATATTCTTGCCTTTGACTTCGCCAAGGATATGCATAACTTCGGTAGAATCCGGTGACTCCCTTCTTTTATCTACTATTGCTAAGCCAGCCTGAAATTTTTTGGCATAAGCCCGCGCTTGCTTTACAGCGCCGACGTCAGGCGATACTACCACCAAATCATTAATTTTTATTTTTTTAAAATAATCAAAAAAGACATTTATCGCAAAAAGATGATCTAAAGGAATATCAAAAAACCCTTGGATTTGGCCGGCGTGTAAATCTAAAGTTAATATCCGGTTAGCTCCAGCCACTGTTATAATATTAGCGACTAACTTAGCGGTAATCGGTACACGAGGCTGGTCTTTTCGATCCTGACGGGCATAGCCAAAATAAGGTACCACTACCGTAATCCTATCGGCGGACGCTCTTCTCAAAGCATCTAAAATAACTAGTAGTTCCATTAAATTTTCATTTACCGGCGGACAAGTTGATTGGATAACAAAGACATCTTTTCCTCTGGCATTTTCTTTAATTTTAACCCGCACCTCGCCATCGCTAAAACGAGAAACAAATATTTCACTCAACGCTATTCCTAAACTTTTAGCTATTTTTTCCGCTAAACGCTTATTAGAATTACCGCTAAAAATAACCATTTTATCCATTATCTACCTCTTCTTTTTTAAAACTCTTGCTGGCACTCCCACTACTACTGTTTTAGCTTTTACATTTTTAGTTACCACACTGCCAGCGCCAGTAGCTGCTGCTTTACCAATTTTTACCGGAGCTACTAAAACAGTATCTGAACCAATAAAAGCTTGTTTTTCTATAACAGTCTTGTGTTTAAACTTACCGTCAAAATTAGCGACTACTGTTCCGGCGCCGATGTTAACCTCATTGCCCAAGAAGGCGTCGCCTAAATAACTAAAATGCTTTACCTTAACGTTATTGCCGATTTTAGTCCGGTTTATCTCAACAAAATTGCCTATTTGGGTATTATCTTTTATGCAGGTGCCTTTTCTTAAATGTACAAATGGCCCTAGTAAACAATTGCGGCCAATTATAACACCTTTATCAATAAAGGTAAAGGGATAAATTATACTATTTTTCCCGATACTAACACCATTTTGGATAAAAGTGGTTTTTGGGTCTACAATCTTTACTCCTCTATTAAGAAAGTCGTCCAATATTCTCTGACGCATAATTTCTTCTGCCTGGCATGCTTCTTGGGGGGTATTTATACCTAAAATTTCTCTGGCATCGTTTAAAAGATAACCACCTATACTTTCTCCTTTATCATAAAATAACTCTACTATATCGGTAAGAAAATACTCTCCCTTAATTTTATTTTTCTTAATTAGGGGCAAGTTTTCTAATAGTTTTTCTCTCTTAAAACAATATATACCACTATTTACTTCTTCGCTGTTCTGATTTTCTAATGGATTTACTTCTTTAGGCAGAGGTAACTTCTCTTGTACTCTCATTATTCTTCCAGATTCATCGCGTAAAATAACTCCGAGGCTGCTAGAAGTATTTAAATTAGCAGTGAGAATGCTGCCGGATAAGTTATCTCGTGTAAAAAATGATATAAACAAAGAAAGAGTATTATAAGTTATCAGGGGTGTATCGGCACAGAGAACTAAAATATTATCGTTGTTTACTCTCCTAGCAGCTATCTCTACAGCGTTAGCTGTACCCAGCATTTTTTTCTGATAGACAAACTTTATATTTATCTTTATCTTTTTATTGGGTTTCTGTCCCCTTGGACGGCCCTGTTGGGCCTGCGAAGGATTAAATAAACATTTTCTTACTTCGGCCTCTACTACTTTGCCTTTATAGCCTACTACGATAATTATTTCCCGAAGGTGCTTTTTTAACTTTAAAAGTTCCTGCAAAGTATAATAAATCAAAGGCTTACCGGCTAATTCGTAGAGAACCTTCGGATAAGCGGATTTCATCCGCTTTCCTTTGCCGGCAGCCAACACTATAGCTGTAAAATATTTACCTTTCTTATCCACAATTAAAAAATATTCTTATAACTCTCTAAAATAAGATAAAAATCTCTTGATACAACTAATTGCTTTATTGTTGTAGGTAAGTTTGTAGTTTTTCGGCTGTTTTTTTACCTACAATACCATCGGCTTTTAAGCCGTTAGCACTTTGAAAATCCAAAATTGCCTTTTTGGTATTCTTCCCTATTTTGCCATCTACTGCTCCGCTGTAAAATCCAGCCTGCTTAAGAGCTTTCTGTATCTGTTTCGGAGTTAAATTACCACTTTTCATCTTAGCTGTAGCGTATTGTTGCTTATCCTTATCTATATCAGCCAACGTCTGTTGCAATTGTAGATTTTCCTGCTCTTTCCAGGCAAGCTCTTTTTCTAACTCATCAATACGGGCTTTAAGTTGCTGACTCTCCGTTTCTCTGCTGGATTGCCTAGCAGTAGCACAACCAATGCTAATAAGAATCATGATAATTAGTATTAACTTTAAGCTTCTCATTTTAGCCTCCTTGTCCTTAAGGTTTCGGAAAATATTTACTTAAAACTTCCCAAGTTTTAATATTGATATCACCGTCTGCCTTCAAACCTTTAGCTTTTTGAAAATTAGTGATTGCTTTACGCGTTTTCGGTCCAATTTTACCATCAATAGCACCGGGATCAAAACCGCTGCTTTTTAAAGCTAATTGTATTTTTTTCTTACAATCTAAAGAACTCAAGCAATCACCTATGATTTTTGACTGCTCATCTTTTTTATTTAAATAAACCGCTGCCTGTTTCACCTCCTCTTTGTTAGTTAGTGGTTCAGAAACTGCTTTTTTTGATGGATAACCGATATTAAATTTTTCCCAAGTTTTGGAATCAATATAACCATTGACATTAAGATCATTAGCTTTTTGGAATTTTTTTATAGCGTCTCTAGTGCGCCAGCCCATTCTTCCGTCGACTATTCCAGGGCTAAATTCTAATTCCTGTAAGGCAGCTTGAATTTCCTCAACTTTTAAGTTATAGCCGTCGATAGAACCTAAAACTTCTCTTTCTTCCTTTTCTTTCTTATTGGCAATAAAATCGCATCCACAAAGAGAAGAAATTGTTATTAATGATATAAGCAATTTTAATTTAATTACCATATTATAATATAAAATGATATTTTAATGGTATAAAAAATAGTTTTAGACTATCTACTTATATAACTTGATTTCTATAAGTAAATATTTAGATTCTAAATTAGCACACTTGTAAAAAATAGTCAACAGCCCCCCGCTACTCTTTTATTAGTAGAACCCACGGATTCTAAACTTTTAACTCCCTCCTGCGTGAAGGATTAAAAACTTTTTTTTCGTTATTATATTATAAGTGGTAATCTCCCGCTGCTTCAGGCTGATATAGTATTTTTTCTACTTTTAATTTAGTAATTCCGGCAGGAACCTTCCATTCTATGATATCACCTACGCTATAGCCAAGCAATGCGGTTCCGATAGGCGCCAAAATTGAAATCCACCCTTGACTAGCATCGGCATGATCAGGGAAAACCAGTCGATAAGTTATTTCTTCGTTAGTGTCCAAATCTCTTAGATATACTTCGGAATTCATGGTAATAATGTTAGGTGGTATATCTTTAGATTTAACAATTTTACCTATATCTAATTCTTTTTCTAATTCGCTTAAATATTTCTCTTCTTCCTTGCCAAATTCTCTTGCTACCATTATTAATTCCCGTAATCTCCTCATGTCATTATCAGTGATAAAAATAGCTCTCTTGCCCATAATTGCCTCCTTGATTATATTAAATTATTATTGTTTTTTCTTAAGACGTGTTAAAGTTTGTTGAAAGACGGAAAAATCTTTCGAATTTGCCAATACTAGCAAAACATCGCCTTCTTCTATAATCATTGACCCCGAAGGTATAATGAATTTTCCTTGACGAGAAACAAGCACGATAAGGCATTTCTGAGGAATGCCTAAATCGCTAATCTTCTTACCCACTATCTCTGAATCGTATGGAACTATAACTTCTATTAGCTCGGCATCAATGGCTGCTGTTTTCTCAAATTCAATAGGATAATTGGTCTTGTTAGTTAAAGGTGCGTCTAGCTTTAATATCCTGGAAAGAATCGGTATGGATGTACCTTGAATAAAAACTGAGGAAATAACGACAAAAAATACAATATTAAAAATTGTATCCGCTTGAGCAATCCCAGCCATAAAAGGAAAAGTTGCTAAGATAATCGGGACTGCGCCCCTAAGTCCAACCCAAGCAACCATAGCCTTTTTTTGAATGTTCATTTTAAAAGGTAATAAACAAAGTAATACGCTAGCCGGACGGGCAATCAACATAAGAATAAGGGTAAGCAATAATCCCACTCCTACCAATGGGACAATGTGCGAAGGAGAAACAAGTAAGCCTAAGGTAACGAACATAGTAATTTGCATAAGCCAAGCTAACCCATCATGAAATCTTACAATCATCTTCTTGTAAGGTAGTTCAGCCTGACCTAATATTAAACCTACAAGATATACAGCAAGAAACCCATTACCTTTTAGTAAAACAGCTATGGCGTACGATAAAAGGACAAGTGAAATCATTAACGCCAAATATAATCCTTCATATTCTAATTTCAAGCGGTTAATCAAGATGGTAATAAATTTAGCCATTAAATAACCCATCAGCATACCGATGCCCATATCTAGAATGAATCTGAAAACCAAGGCAGAGAAATTCATGTTTTTTACTGTTAGAAAACTGATAAAACTTACGGTTAAAAAAACAGCCATAGGATCATTGCTACCAGACTCAAACTCAAGCAACTGTTTCAAGGGCTTTCTTAAGCTTATACGTTTTGACCTTAAAATATTGAATACAGCGGCAGCATCGGTCGAAGAAACAATAGAACCAAGAAGCATACCTTCAAAAAAAGAAAACTTTAGGATATAGATAGCGAAATATCCCGTTATAACCGCGGTAATTAAAACTCCCGCTGTCGAAAGTGCAACTCCTTGCCAAATAACTGTTTTGGTTTCTTTCCAATTAGTATCTAAACCGCCGGAAAAAATAATAAAAATAAGGGCAATAATGCCAATTGACTTTGCTAACTGGGCATTATTAAAGTAAATTTTCCCTATTCCTTCGGAGCCGGCAAGTATCCCAATTGCCAAAAATAGCAACAAAATAGGTATTGCAAATTTATCCGAAAGCTTACTTGAAATAACGCTTACGAATATTAATACTGCGACCCACAATAATATAGCTTCAATAAGTATCATCTAGAATTTTTCGCTTTATTTTGATAAAGTCTTTGATTCCTTGATTCTTAAAACCCTAAAAAAATCATCATTTAATTATAGCATCCTGCTAAATATAGATAATCTTTCATAGGCACAAAAATTATCTAAAATAATAAACGGTTAAATAAAAACTTTTTCTATAATAACGTAGATAGGTATTATTATATTATTATAAGGTGAGTCCGCAAGTCTTTTGGTAAATTTGAGTTTTCCTGAAAGGCCCGTCCGAGCAAAGCGAATTATCAAAAATACTATCTATGAAAGCCTGCAAATTCAGGCCCATATCAATAACGGCCCAAGCCGAATAACCTGAGCAAAAACCCGCAAAGAGCTGAATATTTCAGAAGCCAAGTTAGCACACTTATTGAAAATAGTCAATACACTACCCCACCTCCAGACTGCATTAAAAATATGGAATCTTGTACTGACCAAAACATGCTAAAAATCTTCAACGGCAGACGGCTTTTGAAGATTTCCCGCCTAAAAACTGACAAAGAACGCCGAACCGAGATCGAACGCATCTTGCCAAAGACTTAAACTTCTTAATTGCTCAATTCGGACGGAGCCTAGGATACAAAATTTTCCCTTTCCGTACACGTAAAAATGATGTTAGGTTGTGCGGCTTAGCGGTTTTTAGACTAATAATACCAAAAACTTGCCAGTGATCCTTTGTAAATACGTCCGAAATTAATGAACGATGGCATCTCCAAGGTAACGCTTCTGCACACATAATCGCAGTTTTCTTTTTAGAAGCAATGCCCTTCAATTTTTTCAAAGCCTCCGCGAATTTCTCCGTTTGCATATAATCGGCAAAACCTCGAAAAGAAAGATTTTTCCATCCAAGATTCGAAGAATCCGCCTTTGTGCGACGTAATCCTCCGAGCTGTTTCATATGTCTATAGCCGATCCCGGCGTTCCTTAAGCGCTTGGCCAAATCATTTTTATTGAACTGAGGATTATGGCGGGATTTGGGCATACTGCGCACATCTACTATCTGCTTAATGGTGTGTACCTTAAGTAAGCTAATAAACTCTTCGAGTGTCCTATTTGAATGGCCGATACTATAAAGTTTATTTCCCATTATGACCTTGGCGCTCTATTTCTTCGAGTTCAATGAATGCCTTCGCCAATAATTTATTTTTGCTTATTTTCTCTCCCATTCTGAAACAATATTTTTATACGTAACATGAATAAACTGCCGGTCAAAATCATTGAACTCCGCCAGCATGGCGGATTGTTCATCTTTAGTAAAATAATTTATCACCGGCAAAAAGAAATGTTTATCTTCTTTTTCAATGTGCTTGGGGTAAAATTTCGCAATGACACCCATGTTCTCGGCCATCACTTTGACCAAGTCTGTTCCTCCAGCAAGGTATTTATTCAGGGCTTCAACAAGTTTTCGGGTGTTGTCTCTGGCGAAAACGTGTTCTTTTATAAGCTCATCTATAATCCTTTTATACTCTGCCGATAACTGCTTTTTAGCCAAGTCTCTGAACAAAATACCTTCTTCCTTTCCGTGGTGCAGGCGATCCGCATACGTCTTTATAAAATCAACCGCTGTCCGAATAAACTCCACATCCGGCACAAGCCCTTGCTCGATTCTCTGCGCTTCCTTAGCCATAAGAGCGATCATTCGCTCTATAAGCCTGTGTTCAATCATCAACGGCCCAACAGGTAACATGAATCTCCCTTCATATCGATAATTTCTTTTTATTTAGCATGGGATGAAATCGTTTGATTGTCGCCAAAATCATGAAAAATGTCTAACCAGAAAACGAAAGAAAGGAATCTTCTTCTCAAAATATTCAAATGCTTTGTTGTATTTAGGGGTAAGATCCCTTTTTATTTCGGGAAACTTCTTTAAAATATCAGCAACAATCTGTTTTGAAATATCTTCCATGCGTTCTCTTTCTTCCGGAGTTGCTTTTGTGTATGGAATTTCATTTAATTCCGGCTCTAGTTCCACATGCTCCCATTTTACTAAAAACTTTCTTGATGAATCCTCATCTAGCCTTATACTCATAAACTGTCCACTATTCTTTGTTATATAAAGACTATGACGTAATTGTTTAATTATCAGAATTTTTTTTAATGAGTATGGATCTATTCCAAGCTCAACTATCCTTTGCTTAAAATTTTCTCTTTGTGGTTTATCAATCAATCCAATTACTGGATGAAGCTCATCCGGAGTATTGGGCTTATCCGAAGGGTCTATTTTAAACTTCAGTTCACCTCTGTTTAGTTCATTAGATTCATCAATATAATTTAGCTTTACCTGAATAAGCTCGCGACCACTTTTTTTATGTTCTAGATTGTCAAGATTCCATCTTTTTCTGTGTCTAATACCACTCTTCTTTTCTAACATTTGGAGATTAGGGCTATCAAAATAAACATCTATGAAAAGTTCATCGGAGTAATAAGATTCAAATCCGGGATCTAAACTTTTGAGGTAAGTTTTTTCGTTAACCAATCTTTCCACCATATAGCTCCAAACCTCTTTGGTTTTTTCTTTGGGAACAACTAATTTATCCTCATTTTCTATACGCATTACATTGTAATCGCCAGGGTTTTCATCTGCAGATACATAACTTATATTACTAAAAACAACAGCAAAAATCATACTTGAAAACAACATAATTTTTTTCATTGGCCCTCTTCTTTTCTTAGTTAAGATATTGCAGAGTTACCTTCAAAATGAATCTCAACAATTGAGACTGCAAGGCGCTTGTGTCTACTGCATCGATAAGCGGTGTTTTGTACAGTTGTCAACATTGGCTGCCCGGCCTGGACTCGAACCAGGAAACTCAGAACCAAAATCTGATGTGTTACCAATTACACTACCGGGCAATGAGACTTATCCTTGACATTTAATGTCAAGGATTTAGTCGAATTGTCCTGACGTAAGTCAGGACAAGATAGTACCTAAAAGTCAAAAAACTCTTAATTTATAATTACTTTTCTATATCTAATTAGCGTTTCTTAAAATTACCTTCCTGATACTCTTAAACTTAAGGTATTATTTTTTATCTTCTTATTCTCCTTCGGCAGCGTCTTCCTCTTTAGCTACCTCCCTTTTAGGCGAAGCCTTTTCCTTTTGATAAGCATCCAATACTTTGGCTTGAAGATAATCGCGAAATTCCTGGTTTATAGGGTGCGCCAAATCCTGATGAGTAGTGTGCCGATTTTCATCCGTCTCTTTAGAAGAAGGGGGTAATTGCGCTCCGCAATGGTTGCAATATTGACTTCCGATATCAACTTTTCTGCCACAACGAGAACAAAATTGTTTTAATTTCCTGGCCGGCATTGCCACAAATAAACCATTATTACCTTCGATAACCTTGATATTTCTTACTACGAACGAATTATCAAAGGTAATAGTAGCATAGGCCTTGAGGCGCTTGCCCTCGCTTTCCCGAAGAGAGACTCTAACTTCTGTAATCTCCATAGAACCAACCTCCTTTTAAAATGTTTGGGCTTCTAATATTAGCCATTTACTCGGTGCTATCTTTTTTAATTTTTTGATTGTCAATGGATCTCTTGCTACTTTCTGCAGAGCAGTTATAGAATAGAAAGCGCTGCCACTACCGGTCAAATAAAAAACAAAGCCCTTATCCAGAAGATAAGATTTTATCTCTCTTAATCTATCGTTCACTAAACAAGCGCTTTTCTCTAAGGCGTTGAATATGTTAGCTTTAATCAAAGAACTATCTGATTTTTTTAAAGCATATTGCATTATCTTAACATTGTTAAAAAATTTTGTCAATTTGCCTACTGTATGTTTATAGACTTCTTTGGTAGAAATCGATAAAGCCGGCCAAATAACAAAGTGTTTAAACTTAGTAGAAACATCAAGAGGAGTAACTTTTTCGCCCCTTCCTTCTAATAAAGCAAATTGGCTTTCAGCTAAAAAGAAATTGACATCACTTCCTAGTTTAGCGCCTAATTGATATAAATCTTTTTTGTTTAAATTCCAACCGAAAAGGCTTTTTAGAGCTAAAATTGCGCTGGCGGCGTTAGACGAACCTCCCCCCAAACCAGATCCTAAAGGTATATTTTTATTAAGATAGATATCAAACCCAAAGGGTATCTTAAATTTTTTTTCCAGAATTGTTATGGTTTTAAAAATAAGGTTGTCTTTAGTTTCTAAGGTTTTGATATTAGAAGAGATATCGACGGTTGGGTCTTTTTTAACTTTGATGGTTATATCATCGCATAGCGAAATACGCTCTACGATACTTTCGATTCTATGAAAACCTTTGGTATACTTACCTATTATATTAAGATAAAGATTGATTTTGGCCGGGCTTAAAATACTAACTCTGCTGCCTAAGAAACCCTTTTGCCTTTTTAGCGATATGACTAGCGGAGAGACCATAGAAATCCAATAGCTCCTCGGGTGTACCAGACTGCCCAAATACATCTTTAATCCCAATGCACTCAACTTTAACCGGAACTTTACGACTTAACACCTCGGCTACGGCAGAATATAAGCCGCCTGTAACCTGATGTTCTTCGCAAACTATTATTTTTTTATACTTTTGTGCAATTTGCAAAATAAGTTCTTCGTCTATGGGTTTAATAGTAGGCATATTGATAACAGCTGCTGAAATTCCTTCTTTTTTTAATATTTCCCGGGCGCAGAGCGATTCCCACACCAAAATGCCACAAGAAATAATCGCTAAATCACTGCCTTCTTCTAATAAGCAACCTTTTCCTAACACGAATTCTTTCTTATTAGGGATAGTAGTAGTTTTAGAACGACCTAGGCGGATATAAAAAGGCCCGTTAGTTTCATAAGCAGCGATAATAGCTGACCTTGTCTCCGGAGCATCGGCTGGAATAATGATTTTCATATTCGGTATAGCTCTAAAAAAAGCGATGTCTTCTAAAGCCTGGTGTGACGCTCCGTCTTCGCCTACTGTTATTCCTCCATGAGTAGCTACTATCTTAACATTAAAATTATTATAGCAAATTGAATTTCGTACCTGGTCTAAGCCTCTTGCGGTAGCAAACATAGCAAAAGTAGAAACAAATACTATTTTATTGCAACTGGCTAAACCGGCAGCTGCAGCCATCATATTTTGCTCAGCTACTCCAAAATTAAAAAATCTTTCCGGGAATTCTTTTGCGAAAATTGCCGTTCGAGTCGAACCGGAAAGATCAGCATCTAAGACTATTACTTTTTTATCTTTCTTGCCTAATTCAACCAAAGTTTTACCATAAATATCTCTAGAATATAATTTTTCCATCTCTAGTATTATTTTTCTTAAAGTTTTTTCTCATCTCTATCTATATCTTCCAATTCCCGTAAGGCAATTTTGCTTTCCTCTTCGGTAGGAGCCCGGCCGTGAAAATCTACAACATGTTCCATAAATGAAATACCTTTGCCTTTAACGGTATGCGCTATGATTACCGTAGGTTTTAACTGAACTGTCTTGGCTTTATTAAAAGCTTCCAGAAGCTCTTTTATGTTATGTCCGTTGCATTCTAAAACCTGCCAACCAAAAGCTTCCCATTTCTTAGTTAATGGTTCTAAATTCATAATTTCTTCAGTTCTACCGTCAATTTGAAAACCGTTATAGTCAACGATTCCGCAAAGATTATCTAATTTATAATGAGCTGCAGCCATTGCTGCTTCCCAGATATTACCTTCCTGGATTTCGCCATCTCCCATAAGGCAATAAACCCTAAAATCTTGTTTATCTATCTTTCCTGCTAAAGCCATACCTAAAGAAACAGATAAACCTTGGCCTAAAGAACCGCTAGCTACTTCGATACCAGGAACGCGCCGATCTGGATGTCCTTGCAATGTTGAGCCCAACTTTCTTAAAGTTGATAATTTTTCTGAGGGGAAATAACCGCTTAATGCTAAAGCAGCATAAACAGCAGGACAACAATGCCCCTTAGATAAATGAAATCTATCTCGTTGCGGCCAAGTAGGTTCTTTGGGATTATGCCGCATAATTTCAAAATAAAGACAAGTTATGATTTCAGTAGATGATAATGAACCGCCGGGATGTCCGCTCCCGGCTTTAGCTAACATCTCAATTACTGACTTTCTAACTTTATTGGCCTTTGTTTTCAGAAACTTTATCTTTTTCTCCATACTCTTTAGTTTTCGATTGTAAATCTTTATCTTCCGGAAAATTAGAAAGACCTTCCTGATAATAGTCTTTGCCTTTCTGGCTATCTCCTAATTTGATATAAAGGTCTCCTAGATGTTCGTAAATATCAGGATCTTTCATGCGCTCTACAGCTTTTAAGAGATAACTTTCAGCTTTTTTTAAATCCCCTTTTTTAAAATATACCCAACCTAAACTATCCAAATAAGCTCCGTTATCAGGCTCTTTCTGTAAAGCTTTTTTTATCATACTTTCCGCTAAATCTAAATTAATTTCTTCCTCGGCATAGGTATAGCCTAAAGAATTCAAGATAGGAGCGTATTCAGAATCTTTCTCTAAACCTTTCTTCCAGATAGCAATGGCTTTATCGCGATTAGTGGTTTCGTCATATAAATAGCCTAACCATAAAAAAGCTTCGACATAATCAGGATTATTTTCTAAAATCTTCTCATATATCTTTATTGCTTCCTGAGGTCTTTTCTTATAAAAATAAAACTGAGCTAGATATTCTGATATCCCCACATTCGCCGGTTTTAATTGGTGTGCTTTTTCAAGAAATTCTTGGTAGGTTTCTTCCAATTCTTTATTCTTACCGGCATAGGAATAAACTAAAATTAAAGCTAAAGAAAGATCTAAATTTTCGGAATCGATTTTTTTTGCTTCTTTTAATTCTTTTTCGGCTTCTTCTAACTTACCCCAACGCACTAAAACTGTAGCTATCTTTAAACGAATATAAATAGAATTAGGATCTTTAGCTTTAACTTTTTTTAGCTCTTGTATTGCCTGGGCATATTCACCTTTTTCCGCTAAAAGAAGTCCTTTTAAATAATTACTATAGAGGCTAGTGAGAGACTTTTGACTTTGAGAGAATACTGCCGGAGCACTAAGGCAGGAAACTATTACCCAAAAGAAAAGAATTATTAAATACCTAAGCTTGTTGATACCTAAATGTTTTAGACTCTCCACTTTTGTCCTTTAACTTTAAGAAGTAAAGACTATCCTTTTCTAGAAGCAAAGCAAAAAAGTTAATGAGTATTAGCGTGATTTATGTCTTTGTTGTTTTCTTCTTTTCTTAAACCAGTGTCTTTTTACTTTTTTTAATTTTCTCTTTCTTCCGCAAGGCATAATTTCTCCTTAGCTACGGAAATCCCTTTATGCAAATTAATGAATGACCTTATTTAAAGAATACTCTATTATCTCTTGGGCTCCTGATTTTTTCAATAAAGGAATCAGATTGCGCACTTCTTTTTCCTTTAAAATAACCTCTAAAGCAACCCATCCTTTTACGTTTAAGGGAGAAATCGTCGGTTTTTTCATTGCCGGGAGAACTTTTAATATTTTATTTAAATCGCTAGTCTTAGCATTCAATTTAATACCTACCTTATCACGCGATTCTAAAGCTCCTCCCAGCAAAAGCCGGATATTATCCATTTTTTTATATTTAAAAGGGTCCTGATAAGCCTTTTTATTAGCAATAAAAAGTGTCTTGGATTCGCAAATAGTATCTATGATTTTTAAATTATTAGCACGTAAGCTAGTCCCGGTTTCGGTTATTTCGACTATGGCATCTACCAGGCCGCTGGTGACTTTGAATTCGGTCGCACCCCAACTAAATTCTACCTCCACGTTAATTTTTTTCTTTTTAAAATATTTTTTAGTATAATTAACCAACTCCGTAGCTATTCTTTTACCTTCTAAATCCTTTATGGTCTTTATCTTAGAGTCATTTCTTACGGCAACTACCCATCTGACTGTGCTTAAGGTTTGCTTAGCATAAAGTAATTCCGCTAATTTTACTATCTTGGAATTATTCTCTAAAACCCAATCTTCTCCGGTAACTCCGCAATCTAAAACGCCATCCTCAACGTACCGCGACATCTCTTGGGCTCTAAGAAGTGTAACTTCGATTTCGGAATCATCGATAGTAGGAAAATAAGAACGGGGATTGACATAGATATTGAATCCTGCCATTTTGAATACTTCGATGGTTTTATCCTGTAAACTTCCTTTTGGTATGCCTAATTTAAGTACTTTCATATCTATTTAGTAAAGACGTTAAATTATACAATACTGAATATAAAATGTAAAGAGTAATGTTAGCCGAATATGGCTTTTTCTATTTGCGAAAAAACTGTAACTGGCTCTATTTGGCGTAAGCATAGCTTATCGAACTGGCATCCTTGAAACCTAAATTTCTTATAACAAGGACGGCAAGCGGTTTTGCCGCTAAAAACAACATTAGCAGCAATGTCAGGATAAGCACCGTATACTTTCTCGTCAACCGGTCCATAAAAAACTACGGCTTTTTTTCTTAAAGCCTGAGCAATATGAAATGGGCCACCGTCATTAGTGATAATTAGTTTACATAAAGAAATGATATTGCAAAGCTCCTCTAAATTGAGCTTACCGCATAAATTCAATAACTTACCTTTAGTATTAGCCTGGATATAATCACAAATAGGTTGTTCGCTCTTGGAACCTAAAAGTATAACTTTTACTTTTGGTTTAAGAGCTAACCGCAAACAAATTTCTAAGAAATACTCTTTTGGCCATCTTTTAAAATAAGCAGTCTCCTGCCAACTGTCTCCGGATCCAGGACATACCCCGATCAACAAAGAATCAGAGCTAAGATTATATTTATTTAAAAAATATTCCCTATAATTAAAACTATTTGTCGGGATAAAAATATCGAAAGGATAATCTTGAGGAGTAATATTTAAGAATTTAAGCAATTCTAAATAATACCTGGCCACATGCTTATCGCAGTAACCTTGGAAAACATCTATCTTATGGGTAAGGAATCTGCCTCTATTTTTATAATTAAACCCTATTCTTTTTTTTATACCGATTGTTTTAAAAAAGAAACCGTATTGAGAGTTAAGAGAAAGGTCAAAAATAACATCAAACTGTTTCTTTTTGATTTTTCGCCAAAAAGAAATTAGTTCCTTGACAAATTTTATTTTAGATGCTGCGGCTATTGAACGCCACTGGTCCTTTTCAAATATCAAAACTTCATCCAAAAAGGTATTATTTTTTAATAAGGGGTAGGCACGCTGGCTACAAATATAAGATATTGCTACCTCTGGAAGGCGTCTTTTGAGATTTCTTATTAAAGGTGTAGAAAATAAAACATCTCCTATACCAAAGGGGTTAAAAATAAGAATAGTCTTAATAGACATTTTAATTTTTAGTTTACAACTCATTTTAAATCAATGTCTAATGATTGTAAAGAAAAACTGTCTACAGAAAACGTTTTCTGTTAAATACCTTCTAGCTATTGCCCGGTAAATAAAAAACATGTTATTTTTAATATAGGTCCCTGTTGAAGGGGCTAAGGCCACGGACCCTCTCCCATTTTTGGGAGGGGGTTTCTTAATTTAGCTACCGAAATGTTAGATAATATTTGAGGATTAGTGGCAAGATCCGGTCCAGCAATAAAGGCATAACTTCTTAGGTGCTATGCCGATAGCTTTTACCATATCATCAATGGTCTGATATCTAAGGGTAGTTACTCCCAAATCCTTAGCTATCCAATCTAGCATCTTTTTATATTTCTCGCTGCTAGGAGTGATATATTCTCCTACATCTGTTAAATCTTGGCCCTCCAAGCTGCGAATTGCCTTCCTAGCTGCTAACTCCTGAATGTTGCGGGTCGAAAGATTAAATCGGCAAGGGAACATCAAAGGCGGACAAGCTGGTCTGACGTGAATTTCTTTAGCTCCGGCATCCCAAAGTTTTTTTACCGTAAAATTTTTAAGCTGTGTGCCTCTAACTATTGAATCCTCGCAAACAATTATCCTATTGCCTTCAATTATCTCTTTAATAGGAATTAGCTTCATTCTAGCGACTAAATCGCGTGTCTCTTGAGAAGGTGGAATATAACTCCTGCCATATCCAGGTGTGTATTTTACTAAAGGGCGCCGGTAGGGCTTTTTACTTTCCATAGCATAACCGATAGCATGAGCTATGCCGGAATCCGGCACTCCGGAAACGACGTCTATGTCTATATCCTTATCGTGCTTAGCTAAAAACCGGCCGCATCTTTCCCTGACAACTTCGGTATTTACGCCTTCGTAATTGGAAGCTGGGAAACCAGTATATATCCAAAGAAAAGAACAAATTTGATTGGAATCTTCGCCTGTTCTCTTTGACTGTATACCCCCTTCTTTTATGAAGATTATTTCACCCGGCTGGATATATTTAGTTATGGTAAAATTATTATTTATAAAAGCGCAAGTCTCAGAAGTAACCGCAAAATCGCTGTCACGCTGTCCTATTATTAAAGGAGTATGGCCGGTTTTATCTCTGGCGACATAAATACCTTCTTTATTTAGTAATAAAAGCGAACAAGAGCCTTTTATCTTAGAAAACATTTTTTCAATGCCGTCTACAAAATCATCCCCCTGGCTAATAAGTTTTGCTACCAGCTCTGTTTCGTTAACAATATTTTTGCTAACTTCCGAAAAAGAAATTCCCTTTTTTAAAAGCTCATTTACTAATTCTTGAGAATTTTCGATTAAACCGTTAGTTACAATACAAAAAGGACCTAATTTAGAATTTAAATATATCGGCTGTTCATCCGAAGCGCTGATAACACCAATACCCTTATTACCTTTTAAGCGTTTATAATCTTCATAAAATTTAGATTTAAATTGAGACTGGGAAATGTTATGTATTTGCCGGTTAAAAATATTATCGCCAAAAATGGCTAAACCGCCGTATTCAGTTCCTAAATGGGAGTGGTAATCAGTACCGTAGAATAAAGTATCGGCACAATCTTGTTTAGAAACAACTCCAAAGATACCGCTCATCTTTTACCTCCGTTTCTCTACATTACAAAAAGGCTATTGGAAGAAAAAACCGCGTCGCTAGTAAGATTTACTCCTAATTTACGTAATCCGGCCTCATCTCCCGGGGTAGGTATATGCGTAGTATGCACCTCACAGCTATTAAGCTCTTTCAACTTATCTATAGCTAATTGAGCTGTAGGATTAGTAGTTGCACTTATGCTTAAAGCAATTAAAGCTTCTTCTAAATCTAAACTCAAAGCTCTACTGCCGGAGATATTCTTTTTTAAATCCCCTATTGATTTTAAGATTACCGGCGACAATAAGTGTATTTTATCCGGTATTTCTGCCAACTCTTTTATGGCATTTAGTATTAAGCTTGCAGTAGCATGCATTATCTCTGAATTTTTTCCGGTGACAATAGTACCGTCTTTTAACTCTATGGCTGCACCGCAAGATATCCCATTATTATCTTTATTCTTTTTTTGAGCTTCGGCTTGGGCGCGATAAGCATAAGATACTACTCGCCTATCTTCAGGCTTAAGATTAAGCTCTTTCATTATCAACTCTACTCTCTCTACGGTCTCCTTATTAACAAATCCCATAGCATATTCGCATTGATATCTAAAATAGCGGCGAATAATCTCTTGCTTAGCAGCTTCTTTTACTGCTGTATCATCGACTATGCCTAAACCGGCTCTATTTACCCCCATGTCGGTAGGAGATTTATAAATATAATCGCTAGCGGTTATTTTTTCTAATATTCTCTTGAGTAAAGGAAAAGCTTCTACATCACGGTTATAATTAATGGCTGTTTCTTGGTAAAATTCTAAATGAAAAGGATCAACCAGATTAAAATCATGTAAATCTGCTGTAGCTGCCTCGTAAGCTATATTTACCGGATGTTTAAGGGGAATATTCCAAATAGGAAAAGTTTCAAACTTAGCGTAACCAGCTTTTATGCCTCTTTTATACTCGTGGTATAATTGAGAAAGACAGGTAGCTAATTTTCCGCTGCCTGGGCCGGGGCCGGTAACTACTACCAACGGCCTAGTAGTTTCAATATAACTATTAGCACCATAGCCTTGGTCGCTAACGATTAATTCGATATCGGTAGGATAACCCTTAGTAAATTTATGAGTGTAGACTTTAATACCTCGCCGTTCTAATTTATTTTTGAATATTACTGCCGAAGGTTGATTTTCAAAACGAGTTATTACTACTGCTGCAATAACTATTTCCCAAGACCTTAAATCATCGATTAATTTAAGCGTATCAACATCATAAGTTATTCCGAAATCAGCCCGCAACTTTCTTCTTTCGATATCTCCAGCATATATACAAAGTATTATTTCGGCCTTATCTTTTAATTTTTTCAGAAGCCGCATCTTTACATTGGGATCAAATCCCGGCAAAACCCTCGAAGCATGATAATCAAAAATTATTTTTCCTCCGAATTCTAGATAAAGCTTGTTGTCAAATTTCTCAACACGCTCAAGTATAGCTTGAGTCTGCTGTTTTAAATATTTTTCATTATCAAAGCCTAGTTTTTTCATTATTTTCTACTTACTAACTTCCGTAGTTACTTGAGCTAACTGTTTATAATAATCTTGTAAAGCTTTGGGAGAGATAGTAGTATTAATTACAGACTCAATCCCCTCAATACTTGCTTGCGCCGCTGCCATAGTAGTTATATAAGGAACTTTTTGCTGTATTGCCAGCATTCTGATATAGCTATCGTCATATTTGCTATCTCTTCCTACCGGAGTATTGATAATTAAATCGATTTCGCGGTTTTTTATTAAATCCGAAATATTAGGCCTTCCTTCGTGCAGCTTTCTCACCATAATATTCTCTATGCCGTTTTCGCTTAAAAAAGTGCTTGTTCCTTCGGTAGCATAGATGATAAATCCGATTTTTTTAATATTATTGGCTATCGGTAATAGCTCTTTCTTATCTTTCTCGGCGATAGTCAAAAGTATATTGCCTCTTAAGGGAAGTTTTGTCCCGGTTGCTTCTTGAGCTTTATAAAAAGCTATGCCAAAAGTTTCTCCGATACCCATAACTTCGCCAGTTGCTTTCATTTCCGGGCTTAATATCGGGTCTACTTCCGGAAACATATTAAAAGGAAAGACCGCTTCTTTAACGCCATAATANNTAAGCTTAGTAGCTATTTTAGCTATAGGGATACCGGTTATTTTAGAAACTAGTGGCACGGTACGCGAAGCCCGGGGGTTAGCTTCCAAAATATAAACTTTATCTTCATAGATGGCATATTGAATATTCATTAATCCCACAACTTTTAGCTCTCTGGCAATTTGTTCAGTATACCTGCTAATAGTTTCTAAATGTTCTTCTTTTATGGTTCTGGTTGGAATAGCACAAGCCGAGTCACCGGAATGAATGCCGGCCCACTCAATATGTTCCATAACCGCTGCTACAAAAGTCTCCTCGCTATCCGATAAAGCATCTACCTCTACTTCTATGGCATGCTCCAGAAATTTATCTATTAGCATCGGGTGTTCCGGACTAACATCTATAGCTTCTTTAGCATAACGTAATAACAAGTTGTCATCGTAAACTATTTCCATGCCTCGTCCTCCGAGGACATAAGAAGGCCGGACTATTAAAGGAAACCCGATATTTTTAGCTATCCTCTCTACTTCTTCCAAAGAACGAGCCGTACCGCCATCCGGTTGAAGGATATTTAAAGCTATCATTTTCTGGCGAAAACGTTCTCTGTCTTCGGCCAAATCTATATTCTCAGGTGTAGTACCTAAAATCTTTACGCCATTATCCTTTAACTCTTGTGCTATATTTAAAGGAGTCTGGCCTCCAAATTGCACTATAACACCAACCGGTTTTTCTTTATCATAAATAGCTAAAACATCTTCGACTGTCAAAGGCTCAAAATAAAGTTTATTAGAAGTATCGTAATCCGTAGAGACTGTCTCGGGATTACAGTTAATCATAATAGATTCAAAACCCTCTTCACGTAAAGCAAAGGCAGCATGGACACAAGTATAATCGAACTCGATACCTTGGCCAATACGGTTTGGGCCTCCGCCAAGTATTAAAACTTTTTTGTTACTAGAAACTGATACTTCATCCTTAGCATTATAAGTAGAGTAGTAATAGGCGGCATTTTTTACTCCGCTTACCGGAACTGCCGCAAAGCTAGCCTTCTTACCAAGAGAAATCCTCTTTTCTCTAACTACTTTCTCTTCAATATTAAAAATTGCTGATAAATACTTATCGGAAAAACCCCATTCCTTAGCCTTAAGCAACACTTTTGTCGGTAGAGTCATCCAAGAATATTTAAGCATTTTTTCTTCAAACTCGACCAATTCTTTCATTTGCTCTATAAACCACCTACCAATATAAGTCATCCTGTGAAGTTCTTCTACGCCCATGCCTTTACGTAAAGCCTCATACATTAGAAAAACTCTTTCGCTGGAAGGTTGAGTTAATTTTTCTTTTAATTTATCTAATGATAATTCTCTAAAATTTTTGGCACCGCCCAAGCCATACCTCTTAATTTCTAAAGAACGTATTGATTTCTGAAAAGCTTCTTTAAAATTTTCAGCGATACTCATCACTTCCCCTACCGCCTTCATTTGAGTGCCTAAAATATCTTTAGCAGCCGGAAACTTTTCAAAAGCCCAACGGGCAAATTTAACTACTACATATTTCCCCGTCGGCTCATATTTTTCTAAAGTACCCTTTCTCCAGTAAGGAATCTCATTCATATTAAGGCCGGCAGCTAATTTAGTAGAGATACGAGCAATGGGAAAACCAGTAGCTTTAGAGGCTAGCGCCGAAGAACGCGAGGTTCGAGGATTAATCTCAATGACTACTAAGCGGTCATCCTCTAAATTATGGGCGAACTGGATGTTAGTACCGCCAATAACTCCAATAGCATCGACTATTTTATAAGAAAGTTCCTGCATCCTTTTTTGCAGACTTTTAGGGACTGTAAGCATCGGAGCTACACAAAAGCTATCGCCGGTATGTACTCCCATGGCATCGACATTTTCTATAAAACAAACTGTAATTTTATGGCCATTTTTATCCCGTACTACCTCTAATTCCAATTCTTCCCAGCCAATGACAGACTCTTCGACTAAAACTTGTCTGATTAAACTGGCGGCAAGGCCTCTAGCAACGATTACTTTTAGCTCTTCAACGTTATAGGCTATTCCTCCGCCGGTCCCGCCCAAAGTATATGCTGGCCTTAAAACTACCGGATATTTAAGCTCATTGGCTATTTCTTCAGCCTCTTCCACAGAATGGCTCGGTGCTGATCGCGGTATGGATATACCTAATTTTTGCATAGTCTCTTTAAAGACAATTCTATCTTCTCCGCGTTCAATAGCATCGGCCTTAACTCCGATAATTTCTACGTTGTATTTTTTTAATATTCCTTCCTTATGTAAACTTGCAGAAAGATTAAGCCCGGTTTGTCCGCCGAGATTCGACAATAAAGCATCCGGCCTCTCGATAGCTATAATCTTCTCTAAACTTTCGACAGTAAGCGGCTCAATATAGGTCTTATCAGCCATGCCGGGATCGGTCATGATCGTAGCCGGATTAGAATTTACTAAAACTACTTGGAATCCTTCCTCTTTTAAAGCCTTGCAAGCTTGAGTGCCGGAATAATCAAATTCACAGGCTTGTCCAATGATAATTGGACCGGAACCAATAATTAAAACTTTTTTGATATCTTGGCGTCTAGGCATAGTGATACTTTCTTTTTAAATATATGCTGGTCTAAAAATAAAGAATTGTAAATTTTTAGTTAAGAGAAAAGAGTTAAAAGGGTAAATATTTATTACGAACACAACACTCCTTTGTGAGTGTAAAGTAAAATTACCGCCACTTCCTCGTGGTCGTTTAGTGAAGGTAAGTTACAGTCACTTATTGTAACAAATTTTTTTATTAAATCAATATCTAAAAATTTATTTTTCTGAGGAATTTAGATAGGAACATTTTATGAATTCTCTAAACAAAGGGTGGGCTTTATCGGGTTTGGACTTAAATTCCGGATGAAATTGGCAAGCAACAAACCAAGGATGATCTTTTAATTCTATCACCTCTACTAATTTCTCTTTAGGATTAATCCCGGAAAAAACTATCCCTTTATTTTGCATAAGCTCCCGATAAGAATCGTTGAATTCGTAACGATGACGGTGGCGTTCATAAATTTTTTCTTTTTTATAAGCACAATAAACATGAGTATTTTCTTTAAGCTTGCATTCGTAAGCCCCTAAACGCATACTGGCGCCCATATTTTTTACTTTTTTTTGCTCTTCCAATAAGCTTATGACCGGATATTTATTGTTTTTATTAAATTCGGTAGAATTAGCTCCTTTAAGATTACAAACATTTCTGGCGAATTCAATAACTGCTGTCTGCATACCAAGGCATATACCCAAGAAAGGAATCTTTTTTTCCCGGGCAAATTTAATAGCTTGGATTTTTCCTTCTATGCCGCGGCTGCCGAATCCGCCGGGAACTAAGATTCCCTGAATTCCTGTTAAGTATTTTTCGGCACCATTTTTTTCAATATCCTCGGAGTCTATCTTTTTAATAATAAGTTTACAGCTATTTGCTATAGCGCCATGGGTTAAAGCTTCATATATGGACTTATAAGCATCCTGAAGAGTAATATATTTACCTACTACTGCAATATTTACTTCCCCAGAAGCACGCCTTAAGTTATTTAACACTTTATCTTCCCACTCCGATAAGTTAGCTTCAACATACTTCAAATTAAGAAACCGCGCTATGAGTTTATCTAAGCCTTCTTTTTTAAAAGCTACCGGTACTTCATAGATATTCTTAACGTCTAAAGCCGGGATAACCGCTTCGGCATCGACATTGCAAAAAAGAGCTATTTTTTCCCGGGCTTCTTTAGAAAGATACTTCTCGGTTCGGCATAAAATAATATCCGGGCTAATACCGATTTCCCTTAAAGTACCTACACTGTGTTGAGTGGGTTTAGTCTTGATTTCTCCGGCGGATTTAATAAAAGGCACTAAGGTTACATGGATATTAATGGCATAACCGAAACCTAACTCCAATTTCAACTGTCTGATGGCCTCCAAGAAAGGTAATCCCTCGATATCGCCGACTGTACCGCCGATTTCTACTATAACTACATCTACTCTTTGGTCTAAAGAGACTTTCTTGATAGAATTTTTTATCTCATCGGTTATATGCGGAATTATCTGAACAGTCTTACCTAAATAATCGCCGCGCCTCTCTTTAGTGATAACCGAATAATATATTTTACCGGTAGTAATATTATTATCTTTAGTTAGTTTGGCGTTGGTAAAGCGTTCGTAATGGCCTAAATCTAAATCCATCTCTCCGCCGTCTTCAGTCACATAAACTTCACCGTGCTGAAAAGGATTCATAGTGCCGGGATCAACGTTAATGTAAGGATCACATTTGATAATGGTTACTTTTAAACCGCTGGCTTCTAATAATTTTCCTATTGAAGCTGAAGCTATACCTTTGCCTAAGCTAGAAACTACTCCGCCGGTTACAAATATGTATTTAGACATTTCTGCTCCTTACTTTTTAAAAGCTTTCTTGTTTCTTTTCTGTTCCCACATATTCTTAGAAAACTTTTTTGGTAACCTAGTAGGATATTTACCAGAAAAACAAGCGGTACAAAATTCTTCCTGAGGCAAAAGCATTGCCCGAAGCATACCGTTAAGGCTTAGGTATTTTAGGCTATCTAAGCCGATAAAATCTCTTATTTGCTCTACGGAGCGCCTTGAAGCTATTAACTCTTTTTTGCTGGGAAAATCTATGCCATAAAAACAAGGAGATATAATCGGAGGACAACTCACTAACATGTGTATTTCTTTGACCCCAGCTTCCCTTAAGGTTTTTACCCGGCTGCGGCTGGTAGTACCTCTAACAATAGAATCTTCAATAAGGGCTACCTTTTTATCCTTTAAGATACTTCTTATAGGATTTAATTTAACCCGCACTCTAAAATCTCTGGTATGCTGGCTAGGCTGGATAAAAGTCCTGCCAATATAATGGTTACGTATCATGCCCACTTCTAAAGGAATACCGGACTCCTCGGCAAATCCCATGGCAGCGTAGTTGCCGGAATCAGGAATCGGCATAACGATATCGCAATCCACCGGATATTCTTTAGCTAATTGTTGTCCTAAACGTTTTCGTGTTAAATAAACATTATTACCAAAGATATCACTATCGGGCCGGGCAAAATAGATATATTCAAATATACATAACGAATGTTTATCTTTTTCTGGCAAATATAAACTTTCTATTCTGTCGTTCCGGATAAAAACAATCTCACCGGGTAAAACGTCTCTTACATACTTAGCACAAATTAAATCTAAAGCGCAAGTTTCACTGGCTAAAACATAAGCATTATCCAGTTTGCCAATGCATAGCGGCCTAAACCCATGAATATCGCGGGCGCCAATTAACATACCATCAAATAATATTACTAACGAGAACGCTCCTGCTAACCGCGATAAAGCTTTCACTGTTTGTTCTTCAAAGCTGCCTCCTACTGAACGAACTAAGAGATGAGCGATAATTTCTGAATCCATAGTAGTTTGAAAAATTGACCCTTTCTCTTCTATTTCTGAACGTAACTCGGCGGTATTAATAAGATTACCGTTATGAGCTATAGCAATATTAGATCCCCGGTGATTTATCAGAAAAGGTTGAATATTTTTTACCGTACTGGAACCGGTAGTAGAATAGCGGGTATGACCAACAGCGATATTTCCACGTAACGATTTTATTATTCTTTCATTAAAAACATCGCTTACTAAACCCATACCGCTATGTTTATGGACTCTTCCTTTATCGGATGCCACGATACCAGCGCTCTCTTCTCCTCGATGCTGAAGAGCATATAAACCTAAATAAGTTAATTTAGCGGCATCTTTACTGCCAATCATTCCGAATATTCCACACATGCCCTTAAACTTCCTTTAGATATTCTTGAATAGATCTAACCGTAAAATCATTCTTTAATGCCGACTCGATACCGTTAACTGCCGCCTGTGCACCCTGAACCGTAGTTATACACGGCACTCCTCGCATAACTGCTAGGCTCCTAATCGGATTTATGTCCGCTTGGCTGCCATGACCAGAAGGAGTATTTATAACTAATTTTATCTCTCCCCGGCGAATATAGTCTAATATTTCCTGGCTGCCTTCTCCCACCTTACCAACGGTCTTGGTTTTAATGTTATTAGAGTTAAGCACCTTGGAAGTCCCTTTAGTAGAAATTATTTGAAAACCCAACTCGTAAAGTTTCTTAGCTATAAATATTATATTCCTCTTATCTTCATTCTTAACGCTAATAAAAACCTTGCCTTTATCCGGAAGAGAAGTTCCGGCTGCTATCTGTGATTTATAAAATGCTACTCCAAAAACTGGGCTTATTCCCATAACTTCGCCGGTTGATTTCATCTCCGGTCCTAAAATAATATCTACCCCTGAAAATCGGGAAAAAGGCAATACCGATTCTTTTACCGAAAAATATTTTGGTTTTACTTCTTCTTTAAAACCAAGTTCCGATAACTTTTTACCTACCATAACTTTAGCCGCTATTTTTGCTAAAGGAATACCGGTAGCTTTGCTAACAAAAGGTACAGTTCGTGAAGCTCTGGGGTTAACTTCTAAAACATAAACCTTATCGCCTTTGACGGCGAATTGTATGTTCAACAAACCTTTAACTTTTAACTCTTTTGATATCGCACAGGTATCCTTTCTTATTTTATCAAGGATATCGTCGCTTAAAGTATGCGGCGGAAGAACGCAAGCTGAATCGCCGGAATGTACACCGGCTTCTTCAATATGTTCCATAATGCCTCCGATCACGGTATTATCTCCATCGCTAATGGCATCTACATCTACTTCTACTGCTTCTTCCAAAAACTTATCTATTAGAACCGGATGTTCCTGCGAGACTTCTTTGGCTATTTTCATAAAATTAGCTAAGTCTTTTTCGTTATAAACTATCTTCATAGCCCGGCCGCCCAAAACATAGGATGGCCTCACTAAAACCGGATAACCTATCTGTCTAGCAATTGCAATAGCTTCTTTTTTAGAATTAGCTGAACCATTGGGAGCCTGATTAATTTCTAGCTTATTAATTACCCTTGAGAACTCATCCCTATTTTCAGCTTTCTCAATTGACTCTACGCTTGTACCGATAATAGGAGCTTTTAAGCCTTTTAGTTTTTTAGCTAAATTAAGCGGGGTTTGACCGCCAAATTGCACAATTACTCCAGTAGGTTTTTCTTTATCAATTATATTCATGACATCCTCTAAAGTAAGAGGCTCAAAATATAATTTATCGGAAGTATCGTAGTCTGTGGAGACTGTTTCGGGATTGGAATTAACCATGATAGTTTCAAAGCCCAACTCCTTAAGTGCAAAAGAAGCATGACAACAGCAATAATCAAACTCGATACCCTGGCCGATACGGTTCGGGCCTCCGCCTAAAATCATAATTTTTTTCTTATCCTTAAAACGACTCTCATCTTCAATTTCGTAAGTTGAGTAATAATAAGGAGTGTAAGCTTCAAATTCAGCGGCGCAAGTATCCACTAATTTAAAAGTAGCGGCTATTTTCTTTTTCTTTCTTAAATTTCTTATGGTTATTTCGTTAGAACTTACTAAATCGGCAATTTGGCAGTCACTAAAACCGAATTGTTTGGCTTTTTTTAATAACTCTTGGCCTCGAATAGTACCTTTTTTAATTTTTAATCTTTCCTGTTTAATATCTTTTTCTAACTCTACTATTTGTTTTATATTATCGATGAACCAAGGATCTATCTTGGTAAGTTTGGTTATCTTCTTTAGGCTATACCCCTTCTGAAGGGCATATTTGATATAAAATATTCTCGAAGCATTAGGTTCTGCTAGCCTAAGTTTTATTTTTTTATCGGGAACTTTACGGTAATTAAGTTTATTATCTAAGCCGTTATGTCCGATCTCTAGACCCCGTAATCCTTTTTGTAAAGCTTCCTTAAAAGTTCTGCCGATAGCCATAGTTTCTCCGACCGATTTCATCGATATCCCTAAAATATCTTTAGCTTCCGGAAACTTTTCAAAAGTAAACCGGGGAATTTTGACTACGCAATAGTCTATTGAAGGTTCAAAAGAAGCCGGGGTCTCCTTGGTTATGTCGTTTCTTATCTCATCCAAAGTATAGCCTACGGCTAATTTGGCAGCAAACTTAGCAATCGGAAAGCCGGTAGCTTTAGAAGCTAGGGCCGATGAACGGGAAACCCGCGGGTTCATCTCAATAACCACTATCCTCCCATTATTAGGATTTACGGCAAATTGGATATTGGAACCGCCGGTCTCAACTCCTATTTTGCGTATTATAGCGATAGCAGCATCTCTCATCTTTTGATATTCTTTATCGCTTAAAGTTTGTGCCGGAGCAACAGTTATAGAATCCCCGGTATGAATTCCCATGGGGTCAAAATTCTCTATTGAACAAACAATAACGACATTATCTTTTTTATCACGCATCACCTCTAACTCATACTCTTTCCAGCCTAAAACCGATTCCTCGATAAGAATTTCACTGATCATGCTATTTTTTAGCCCTAACTCCGCTATTTTTTCAAACTCTTCAATATCGGTAGCTATTCCTCCGCCGGTTCCACCAAGAGTAAAACTAGGACGAATTATAACCGGTAGTTTAATTTCCTCGATAACTGCTCTGGCTTCTTTAAGATTATAAGCTAACTTGCTTTGGGGTAAATCTAAGCCGATTTCTTCCATGGCTTTTTTAAAATACCCACGGTCTTCGGCTTTCTTGATAGCTTCATAATCAGCACCAATCATCTTAACCTTATATTTATCCAAAATTCCTGCTTCTACCGCCTTCATAGCAGTATTAAGCCCGGTTTGTCCGCCTAACGTAGGTAATAATGCGTCCGGCCTTTCTTTTTCGATTATTTTTTCTAAAACTTCTACCGTTATCGGCTCGATATAAGTAGCATCAGCTATTTGAGGATCAGTCATTATGGTAGCGGGATTAGAATTTACTAAAACTACTTGGAATCCCTCCTCTTTTAAGGCTTTACAAGCTTGAGTTCCGGAATAATCAAATTCACAAGCCTGACTTATAACAATCGGCCCAGAACCAATAATTAAAATCTTTTTTATATCTGTTCTTTTAGGCATATACTAACGAAAAGTGTAAAGCAAAAAATGTAAAGTTAAAATATAAAACTTAAAACTTTTTAAAGCAATTTTAAATTTTGCATTTTGGTTTTTCATTTTTCGCTTTTCGTTTTACATTAACTTTACGAATTCATCAAATAGGTACTCGGCATCATGCGGCCCAGGGCCGTGTTCGGGATGAAATTGCACCGAAAATATCGGCAATCTCTTATGCCGCATGCCTTCTAAGGTATTATCATTGAGATTTATATGCGTTATTTCTATATCGTTTTTGTTTAAAGATTCTATATCTACGCAAAAGCCGTGGTTCTGGGTTGTAATAGCTACCTTTCCGGTATTTAAATCTTTTACCGGGTGGTTACCGCCATGGTGCCCGAACTTTAACTTATAAGTTTTGCCGCCTAAAGCTAAACCCAAAAGCTGATGACCGAAACAAATTCCCAATATCGGTAATTTACCAATTAATCTTTTAACCGTATCTACGACATAAGGCACACCTTCGGGATCACCCGGGCCGTTAGAGATAAGTAATCCTTGGGGCTTATAAGACATAATAATTTCGGCGGCAGTATTAGCCGGAACTACCGTAACTTCACAGCCATACTTAGCAAGATTTCTCAAAATATTGAATTTAATACCGCAATCAATGGCTACGATTTTTTTTAATCCCTCACACCTTGCCTCTTGCCAAATATATTTCTTATCAATACTGACTTCCTTAACTAAATCTAAGCCGATTAGGCTCCGAGAAGCCTTAACTTTTTTAATTAAGCTCTTATCGTCTAAATCCTCGGTCGAAACTACCACCCGCATGGCTCCTTTTAACCTAATATGTTTGGTGAGTGCCCGGGTATCTATACCTTCTATACCAATAATATTATTTTCTTTAAGATACTGCGGTAAACTCTTGGTAGCCCGCCAATTGCTAACTGTCCGGCTGCATTCTTTAACGATAAAACCTTCTAAGAACGGTCTTCGGGATTCGGCATCATCCTCATTTATGCCGTAATTACCGATAAGAGGATAAGTCATGGTAACGATTTGGCCTTTATAGGAAGGGTCGGTGAGAATTTCCTGATAGCCACTAAGGCTAGTGTTAAAGACTACTTCTCCGAATCTGGTTCCGGAAGCTCCAAAAGAGAAACCTTCAAAAACCTTGCCGTCTTCAAGAACTACTTTAGCCTTATTGCTAATACTCATTAAAATGAATTGGTATCTACCCTAAAAATAGAGAAAGGCGTCCTTTCTACTTCTTTGTGACTTAGAAAGGACGCCTTTGTCATTTCTGCAAATACCATAGAAAGGATAACAATTTTACCAGAAAAGTCAAGGCTTTTCTGGTAAGCTTTTATTTTATATAAGCTCGAATTATTACCTGTTCATCCAAAGGCTTATCCGAAGAATCGGTCGGTACATTTTCTATTTGCTGTACTACTTCATAGCCAGCTGTTACTTTTCCGAAAATAGTATGACGTCCGTTAAGCCAAGGAGCATTGGCAGTAGTAATAAAAAATTGGCTCCCGTTGGTATTAGGCCCAGCATTAGCCATAGCTAAAAGACCAGGACGGTCAAAGGTAACGCCGGAAGCTATCTCGTCTTTAAAAGCCTTGCCCCAAATTGATTGGCCACCTCTGCCACTAGCAGTAGGGTCTCCTCCTTGTATCATAAAATTACTGATAACTCGATGGAACGTAGTTCCGTCATAGTAACCTTTTTCGATGAGTTTTACAAAATTCTCACAAGCCAAAGGAGCAACATTAGCCATTAATTGAATTTCTATCAGACCTTGGTTAGTCTCTAAAACTGCTACTTTATCATCTTTCATAGCACTCCTTGTTTGACAAGCGTTCATAATTAAAATACCAATAAATATTGCCTTAAGCCAAGCTTTCATAGCTATCTAACACCTCCTTCTATTGGGCCTTTGAAACCTTTGTTATTTTGGTAATTCTACTATAATTTTAGCGCCATTACCAATTTTACTTTATATTATCAAAAAAGTTAACGACTTACAATCGTATTGACCAATTACTAACTTAATCAAGTTTTAGTTTTAGCAAACGGAAAGGATGCTTTCGCCCGTAAGATAGGTATCGACGGCGTAAGCTGTCCTTCGGCCTTCGCTAATAGCCCAAACAATTAAAGATTGTCCGCGACGGGCATCACCGGCTGCAAATACGCCTTTATGTGAAGTCATATAATTCTCATCGGTCTTGATATTACCTCGGGAATCAAAATCAACTTTTAGCTCTTTGAGCAATCCTTTGTGTTCGGGATGGACAAATCCCACGGCTAAAATTGCTAAGTCAGCTTCAATTTCAAACTCGGAATTAGGGATCTCCTTCATTACCGGACAAGATTCATTTTTATCACTAACGAATTCAACCTGAATACAAGAAAGTTTCTTCAATTTATTGTCTTGACCGATAAATTTCTTAGTTAATATTGCCCACTGCCGCTGAGCTCCCTCTTCATGAGAAGAAGAAGTTTTTAAAAGCAAAGGGTACAACGGCCAAGGATAGCTTTCGGTTCGGCATTCAGTTGGCTTAGGCATAACTTCGATTTGCACTACACAGCTAGCACCTTGCCGGTTAGCAGTGCCGACACAATCTGAGCCGGTATCTCCGCCACCAATAACAACCACCCGTTTATTCTTAGCATCTATTATTCCGTTATCGGATATACTTTCTTTGCTAATCCTTTTATTACTTTGGCTAAGATAATCCATCGCAAAATAAATGCCCTCTAATTGCCTTCCTTCGATATTTAAGTCTCGGGGTTCTCTGGAACCGATAGCTACTACTACGGCGTCGAAGTCTTGTAATATCTTATCCACCGGATAATCTTTACTGACATTAATATTGGGCCTAAATTCTAGGCCTTCTTTTTCTAAAATCTTTAACCTCCGGTCAATTATACCTTTCTCTAATTTAAAATCCGGTATGCCGTAACGTAAAA